>Ga0302309_10000032_pt1 | contig 193334 bp, 147 predicted proteins | sample III_Palsa_N1_1_FD_200453 | JGI IMG/M metagenome (GOLD analysis project Ga0302309, IMG submission 200453) | Peat permafrost microbial communities from Stordalen Mire near Abisko, Sweden - III_Palsa_N1_1 | ecosystem: Environmental > Terrestrial > Soil > Palsa > Peat permafrost | place: Sweden...
TGCCATCGCGGTTTATCGCATCGCCCACCGGCTATCCCAACTGGAAATACCTATTCTGCCCCGGATACTGAGCGAATACGTCCATGGCAAAACAGGGGTTGACATCCATCCGAAAGCCAGTATCAATATACCGTTCTGCATAGATCATGGCACAGGGATAGTAATTGGCGCGACCAGCATCATCGGTAAAAATGTAACTATTTACCAGGGCGTAACCTTGGGTGCATTACAGGTGAGTAAGCAACTTTCCGAAACAAAAAGGCACCCTACAGTTGAGGATAACGTTGTCATTTACGCGCGAAGCACCATATTAGGCGGCCTGACAGTTATTGGCCATGACAGTGTAATTGGCGGCAGCGTGTTCCTTGCCAAAAGTGTCCAACCCTATTCGCATGTATTTAATACGCATCAACTGCGTATCGAAATAAAAGAATAAACAAAAATTATAATGCGGGGCATATCCTGAAATAGTACATCGTATTTTAATTATATTCCATTAACCCCTATTATTAGGGCAGATCAAAAACCAAAAACAAACTGCGTTAGGCGATGTTGCCGCAGGGTAGTTAGCCATTGCGACACGTATAGATTGCCGTTTTGGAAGATGTTGATTTAGGAAACTATTATGAGTACAAATATTAACCCCGGTAATTAAATTTAACATCAAGTCTTTGATTTGAATTTAAAAAAAAGCACCCGTAAACTGAATTAATATCAGATTATAATTATTCTGATCTAATCGACATTTGATTCCATTGCATGCTCAATGATGAGATCTCGGTATTCAAACTATTACCTTAACATTTTTAGCCGGTTTTATTATCCTGGCTATAAGCATTGCCACAACCGTATCCCCGGTAGCATTCAATACCGTAGCCACCGGATCTACCAATGTGCCAATAATCATTACAGCAGGCAGGGCTTCCGGAGGAAAGCCATATACTGAAATTACCAGAAGTTCGGCAATATATCCGCCATTGGGAATGCCCCCTTCTACAATACTGCACACCACGCTTATGCCCAGGGCAATAGCTATCACATCTGCACCGGCCAATGGCCTATGAAACATGGCAAACACGGTAGCAATCTTTACTACCGCAGATATTGCGGAACCATCCTTGTGCAACGGAGCTCCCAATGGAATAACCAGGTTGCGGATATGCTCAGGAATCCCCATTTTTTTTGCAGCCTCTAAATTAGCAGGTATAGTGGCAATACTGCTGCATGTGCCAATAGCCGTGGCTGATGGTACAATATTATTTTGCCAATAAAGCTTTACGGCTGTGAAACCTCCGGCTAAAAAAGCATAAAGGCTGAAGAATACTACAAAATATACCAGGCATACGCCGTGGTACAAAAGCATGGCATCCCTGTAAGTACCAAATAATTTTGGCCCTATAGTACCCACTTGCACAGCAAAATAGGCACCCAGCCCAAGAGGCGCTATTTTCATAATAATAGTTAAAATATTTTTTAGTACTTCGTTTCCCGAATTGAGAAAATCCTTGAACGGTTTACCTTTATCTCCCGATTGAAGCACCCCAAAGCCGGTGAGTATAGAAAAAACAATAAGGGCCAGCATGCTTTTTCGGGAGAGTAGTTCAAAAAAATCGCTTGCCGTAAGCAGTTGCGTTATTTGGTCGCCAATTGTTTTTTTCTCTATGCTTTCTAAAATGATTTTTTTGTCGGCCAGTTCCGCGTGAATAGGGAACCACCATGCTGAAATAAGGGTAAGTGATGCAGCTAATAATTCGGTACCGATAAACACTAAAAACATTATTGTTATCAGCTTTCCAAAGTTTTCCCCACGCTCTACATTGGCAATGGCCGACGCGATGGCAAAGAATACCAGTGGCACTACTACGGTAAATAATAGATTGATAAAAATATCACCCAAGGGCTTTATGAGTTCAATTTTACCTCCAAAAAAAATACCCAGGGCGCTTCCAATGATCAACCCGGCTAATAGCAATAAAATGCTGCCATAGTGCTTTAAGAAATTGCCTTGATTTTTACTCACACTATCATGTTTTTACATAGTTATTCACCCAACAAACATCCATCTGATTAAGACAACATGGACAATTTTATCGCTATATTATTTCATTAGTTCCGCCAGTTTGCTTTCCAGATCTTTACCCCGAAGGTTTTTAGCAATGATCCGTCCGTTCTTATCCAGCAGGAAACTATTAGGGATAGCTGTTACGGTATATAAAGCCGCTGTAGGGCCTCCATATCCATTCAGATCGCAGACATTTCCCCAGGTATATCCATCCTGGCGGATTGCATTTTTCCACAGTGTGGTATTTTTATCAATGGATACACTTAATATCTCAAATCCTTTATCCTTATATTCATTATATAACCTTACTAACGTAGGGCTTTCTTCCCGGCAGGGAGGGCACCAGGAGGCCCAGAATTCAACAAATGTGTATTTACCGCGATAGCTTTTAAGATCGACTTTCTTACCTGCCGTATCGGTTGAAACAAAGCCAGGCGCTATGGCACCAATGGCTATTCGTTTGGTGGCATTAACTTTATTAACCAGTTGCCGGGTAAGATCATAATTGGGATATTTTTGCTGATAGATTGCTGCCATCTGGTTCATCAGCGCCGTGTCTGTTTCAGAATTCCAGCGTATGCTGTGATGTACTGCGGCGAGCGAATTAATGAAAAAGGGCTGTTCCACCCATTGGGCCAATTCCGCTTTATAATTTTCAGATGCTTTTTCATGTTCCGCATTCCAATATTCGATCCTTGCTGCGTTACCGCTCTTAACAGCAACTGCTGAGGAATCGTAGGTACGTCTTAAATACTTATTAAATACTCTTTTCCTGTTCGCTTCATAGGCAACCAGGTATTGTGTTTCCTTCGACCCCGTAACCAGGATAGTGTCTTTGCTGATGTTCAGGTCGATTTTGTCTCCAGGTTTTGCCAATACCTGAACAAGGCTTGAATTGTCCACACCCAGATCATAAATTTCAGGCTCTTTTAAACTTATGGTGAGGGTGAATTTACCATCCTGACTGATCTTGGCTTCCTGTATAACTTTGTCATTCCGGGTTTCATAATTGATCAGGGTGAGTTTGATGGATCTCCCCCAAAAATCCTGCGGGACTACGCCGGTAACAATTGCCTGTTGCGCAGAGACACCCATTGATGCCAATAGAAAAATGATGAGCATACTAATTGTAATTGCACCATTTATTTTCGACTTTGGAGAGGGATAAGTTATCATGATAGTATTTTTACAAAAAAAAAAGAGTTCGACTTTATAAAAGTAAGGAACATTTATGTGATTAATTGATAGAAGAGTAACTAATAAATCGCCCCTTTCTTTTAATTACAATAGCTGTTTTTTGCATAACATCACCGTTATTCATCATTGCGTAACCTTCGGGTGATAATCTTTCCAAAGCCATTCCAGCGCTTCGGGGAGGGTTTGTTGTTTTACCTTATAATCAACGTGCCCGGCTTTACGGGCGAAAATAAACTGGTAGGGGTAGCTCTTAGCGGCTAATGCCTTTGCCATGTTTTCATTTGCCAGTACCCAATCGTGCATATTGTCGCGCATTATGTTGGGGTTATACAGGTCCTGGTCGCCAACCTCCATCCAGATCCGCAAAGGTTTTATAGGGCTTTCGGGGATGATGTGTGCATGAAAACCCCATGCGCCTTGCGGCGTTTTAGGGTTGTAGGGCCATTGTTGATTGATATAGGTGCCCGAGTAGGTGAGCACACGGTGATACCATTCGGGATGATACCACGCCATAATGAGGGCGCATGAGCCACCCGAGCTGCCGCCCGTGGTAGCCCGACCTTCAGGGTCTTTAGTCAATTTTACCTGGCACTTGCTTTCAACCAGCGGCAATATTTCCTTTTCAACAAATTCGGCATACAGGCCGCTCATGGTATCGTACTCCAAGCCACGCTGGCTGCCCTGGGCATCGCCACTACCGTTACCTATTGATATGGCTATCATCGGCGGCACTTTACCTTCGGCAATCAGGTTATCAAGCACCGTGAAAAGCAAGTTATCCGGCCCGTCGGCACCAATTATAAAGGGCGCTGCGGTACCGGCGACATACTGTTTAGGCACATACACCGCCACCTGCCGGGTATACGCCGCCGGGCGACTGGTAGTAACTATCAACTTAGCGGGGTTATCCGCATCCGGCGTGCCGAATGTATTGGGTTCACGGGCAATGCCGGGGTAAATTTTACTATCCTTTGAGTCGATGGTGAAGCGGTATACGGTACCCTGCGGCACGCCGGTTTTTACCACCGCCTCGGGTGCAGGGCTATGCGTAGGGCCGATGATAAAATTTCCATCAGCGCCGGGAGCAGGGATGGTGCCATCCGGCAGTTCCGTGGCAGGTACGTAACCAGCGGTATGCGGGTCGCGGATGGGTACCTGGGCCATAGCCGGGTTTATGCGCCATACCAGGCACACCAACGTACCAAACACTATAGCGCGTATAACTATTTTATTGAGCTTCATTTATTTAGATCTATGCGAGATGGCGGTTAAATTTAGGATTTATAAGTAAATATCGGGAATTAAGCTGTTAGCTTTATTAGTTTAGTATTTCATATTTATGCATTGTAGTATAAGTTATGCACACGAGTGGGTCAGCATAATAGGCTTTGGTTAAATTATTTATAATTGTTTTGTGAAAGGTTAATAAATCCCATATTAGACATTAATTATAACACCTCTTGATGGCAATTTTACCGTATGCATTGTTATTTATTTTTTTCATAGTCACAGAATATTTGGCTATAACGATAAGTTCATTCCAACTTAAGACAATCCTTAATAAATGGGCAGAAACTAAAAACTTTGTATACCATAGGTCAGCTAATCCATTAAAAGTATTTTTACCAGTACAAAAAAGTTTGTTATTTCTAAGTTGTACCCTAACCATATGCTTTTCATTTTATCTTAAGGCCCATTATAAATTTCACCCTCAATATGTATTATTAGCTATTGCCGGATTGAAGTTTTTTGATTTTTTTAAAAAAGGAAAGATGAAAAAGTTGCAAAAACATGAGGAGTTGGACATGTTTGATGCATACCGGGATGACTTCGATGCGTTTGTAACCTCGTGGCGTTCTAATTTATTTATACAGATTATATCGCTTACAATTGCAGGATGCATTTTAATCTTCATATAGCACCTCACTGGTCTAAGTTTAGCGCAGCGTAACTTAGATCCTAAAATTCACAAAGCTTCCAGCTTGTTAACGCAAGAAGAATTCTTGCTTTATTTTAGATCGAAGTTTTTAAACTTCGACCAGTAAAGGATTGTATTTATAGTTTGCGTTAAGGCAGCGGTACCGGCCAGTAGCTAATGCCTTGTGCAGTATGAGGGGAAAGCCTAACCCGGAGGGAACGCCCCAAAATTACTGTTGCAATACCTGCCAATTTTTTATTACTTGCTGTCTGTTTTTATAACTATTATTGTTTCCAATCCTCAAACTCAAAATTATTGATCCATGAAAATAGCTACTTATAACGTAAACGGGATAAACGGAAGGTTGCCGGTGCTGCTGCGTTGGCTGGAAGAGAGCAAGCCGGATGTGGTTTGTTTGCAGGAGCTGAAGGCACCGGATGAGAAATTCCCTTTACAGGCTATTAATGATGCGGGTTATGAGGCTATATGGCATGGGCAAAAGAGCTGGAACGGCGTGGCGATACTTTCGCGCGGAAGCGAAATTAAAGAACTAAGGCGTGGCCTGCCCGGCGACCCTGATGATACGCACAGCCGTTATATTGAAGCTTTGGTGAATGGCGTGGTGATCGGCTGCCTGTACCTGCCCAACGGCAACCCTGCGCCGGGCCCGAAATTTGATTATAAATTGAAGTGGTTCAGCAGGTTTGCGGAGCATGCCGCAGGGCTGGTGAACCGCGACCTGCCGGTAGTACTCTGCGGCGATTATAATGTTATGCCTACCGAAATAGATGCCTATAAACCGGAACGCTGGGTTGAGGACGCGCTTTTTAGGCCTGAAACCCGTGCGGCCTTTAAAAACCTGACCGAACAGGGGTGGACGGATGCGATACGCAAGCTTTATCCTACAGAAGTGATCTATACTTTCTTTGATTATTTTCGCAACGCTTATGGCCGTAACGCGGGCCTGCGGATAGACCATTTTTTGCTGAACCCGGCGCTGGAAGGCAGGTTAAAAGCGGCGAAGGTTGACCTGCATGTACGGGGCTGGGAAAAATCGAGCGACCATTGCCCGGTATGGATAGAATTGGATTAAAGGGGTAATGAGAAATAAAAGGTAGATCCATTTCCGGGTTCGCTATCGGCCCAGATACGCCCGTTGTGGCGGGTGATGATCTCGTGTGATAAATACAGGCCTATGCCCAGGCCGGATATGCTTGGTGTAAGGTTATCAACCCTGTAAAAGCGGGAAAATATATGCGCTAACTGTTCAGTGGCTATACCTATTCCAAAGTCTTTTACAGCTACCTGCACTTCATGGTTGGTGCTGCTTATACTTACTTCTATCCGTTTTACTTTGGGCGAATAACGGATGCCATTGGTAAGCAGGTTGATGATCACCTGTTCAATACGGTTCGGGTCGCCTGTGACCATGATCCCATCAGTGGCAGTTTCAAGAGAAATTTCGTGAGCGGGGTTATTAAGCCTGATCACTTCTATGGTGTCGGCAGTTAATTGGTGTATATCAAATAGTTCTGTAGCCAGCTGTAATTTCCCGGCTTCAATCTTTGATACATCAAGCAGATCGCCTATCAAAGCAGTCAATTTACCTACCTGCTGGCGGGTTTTAGTTAAAAAATGCTTTGCCTTGTTATCTGTTATCATGCGGTCCAATATCTGCAGGTAGCCGCTGATGCTGGTAAGCGGGGTCTTTAACTCGTGACTGGCGAGCCCAATAAATTCGTCTTTTTTCTCGTTGAGGGTTTTTATCTGCTGATACAGGCGTGCATTTTCTTTTTCGGCAGCCAACCGGGCGCTTATATCGCGGGCAATTTTTGATGCACCGATAACGTTGCCTTTTGAGTCAACCACCGGGGATACGGATACGGATATGGCTATCGCCCGTCCATCCTTGTGCTGGCGTATGGTTTCAAAGTGCTCTATCTTGTTGCCACGGGCTATCTGGCCTATGATATAGGTTTCTTCTTTATAACGATCAATGGGGATGATAAGGGAGATATGCTGCCCGATGGCTTCGTTTTCGGTGTAACCAAACATGCGCCCGGCAGCGGGGTTCCAGCTGGTAATGATGCCTTCAAGGGTTTTGCTGATAATGGTATCGTCAGATGTAGCAATTATAGCGGCTAATATTCCATCTTTTTCTTCTGACTTTTGCCTTTCGCTTACATCGCGGGCAATTTTTGAAGCGCCAATAACTCGCCCACTACTATTAATTATGGGCGAAACAGATACGGAGAGGGGGATAAGCTTGCCATCCTTTCTCAGTCGGAAGGTTTCAAAATGTTCGATCCTTTTGCCTTTGGATATCTGTCCCATGATATAATCTTCTTCTGCATACCTTTCCTCGGGGATGATGACAGAAATGTGGCGGCCTACCATTTCTGCTTCACTATAACCAAAAATATATTCGGCAGCATGGTTCCAGGTGGTAATAATTCCGTCCAGCGTTTTACTGATAATGGCATCATCGGAGGTAGCTACGATAGCTGCTAACATTGCCTGCTTTTCCTGAGCTAATGATAAAACGCTTTTTGGGACAGGTGAGGGATCGGGCCGAATATCCATAAAAGCAAAATAACCAATAATATTCCAAATTGTTTTAGGCTGTGGAAATATTAACAGTAGTACATATTACTTAAAATACGGCTGTGAGGTAAAGGAAAAGGAGCTTTTAGTGTGATGGCATTGTCATCTGTAACTAATAATAATTCTTTTACGGAACGTTCGTTCCAAATTGATTATACATTTGCGGAACGATTATTCCAAAAATAGAAAAATTAACACACAACATGAAAAAGTTAGCAAACAAAGTAGCAGTAATAACAGGCGCATCAAAAGGTATTGGCGCGGGTATAGCAAAACACCTTGCAGCAGCAGGTGCAAGCGTAGTTGTAAATTATGCCTCGGCAAAAGCGGGTGCAGATAAGGTAGTTGAAGAAATTACCGCTGCAGGCGGAAAGGCAATAGCTGTGCAAGGTAATGTATCAAGCGAAGCTGATATCGCCCGTTTATTTGAAGAAACCAAAAATGCTTTTGGAGCAGTAGATATTTTGGTGAATAATGCAGGCGTTTACAAATTCGGCGCTATTGAAGAATTAAACGCGGAAGATTTTCATACGCAATTTAATACCAACGTATTGGGTTTATTACTTACTACACAAGGCGCTGTAAAAAACTTTAACGAGGCTGGTGGCAGCATCATTAACATTGGGTCGGCAGTAACTAATATCGCCCCTCCGGGAAGCTCAATTTATACAGCTACCAAAGGTGCGGTTGATGCTATTACCCACGTATTGGCAAAAGAATTGGCTGGTAAAAAAATACGCGTAAACTCAATCAACCCGGGTATGGTTGAAACTGAAGGTACGCATACCGCTGGTTTCATTGGTAGTGATTTTGAAGCTGAGTTGGTTAAAACAACCCCGTTGGGCCGTGTAGGTCAGCCTGATGATATTGCCGATGTAGCTGTGTTCCTGGCTTCTGAAGATTCACGCTGGTTAACTGGTGAGCTATTACTGGCTAGTGGCGGTGTAAGGTAATACCCGCTGTTTTAACAGAAAAACAATTAAAAATGAATAGCTTTGCTTCTAATACAAGCAAGGCTATTCCTGGTTATGGCAAGAACGAAAGATTTTGATGAGAATGAAGTGCTGAGCAAAGCGATACAGCTTTTTTGGTACAAAGGCTACAATGGTACATCCATGCAGGACCTTGTGGATGGCCTGGGCATCAGCCGTTCAAGCTTGTATGATACCTATACCGATAAGCATACGTTGTTTGTTAAAGCGCTGGAAAGCTATCAAAATGCCGGTGCCGCTCAAATCCGGGAGATGATAGAACATTCTGGATCGGCAAAAGAAACTATAAAAAAATTACTGGAACTGGCCACCACTGATTTGCTAAGTGATAAACAGCAGAAAGGCTGTTTTATGGTGAATGCCGAAGTTGAAGTTGCGCCGCACGATGCCGAAGTAAATAACCTGGTATGCAAGAACGACCAGCAAATGGAAGATGCTTTTTACCAGGTGATTAAAAAAGGGCAGGAGAGTGGCGAGATAAAAAATCAACAGGATGCCAGGGCATTGTCGCGTTTTATTTTTAACACAGTTAAGGGCATGCGGGTAACCGCGAAATCAGTTACCGACCGGTCTGTATTTGATGATATCATCAAACTAACCATCTCCGCACTCGGATAGTCCTTTAACTATAATCATTAAATTTCTTGCAACATCAATTCGCTTCCCGGCGGATGCTGTATTTTGTAATTTTTCAAACCGGGATTGCTTACATAATGGAACGAATATTTGATTTGGCATTGCTAATGATAATTTTAAAGTATAAATTGCAATCGATTGCATTAATTAGAATTTCCTTAAACCTCACCAATTTTCTTTAATAGCGATCAGCATAACCAATTAACATTAAACCAAATAAACGCCAATGAGCAAACAATTTATTACAGTAAAATTTGCCTGTACACTTTTTATAGTAGCAGGGATGTTGAATGCATGTAAATCGGCAGAGAAAAAAACAGCTGATGCCGATAGCAGCAAAACAGATACAAGTAAGAAGGTGAAATACCTGTCGCAACCGCTTATCGGTTCCATTTACACTGCCGACCCATCGGCACATGTGTTTAATGGCAAAATCTATATTTATCCATCGCATGATATCAATACAGGAATCCCCGAAAATGACAACGGCGACCATTTTGCTATGCGCGATTACCATATCCTTTCAATGGATAGCATTGGCGGTAAGGTTACCGATAATGGGGTAGCGCTTGATATAAAAGATATCCCCTGGGCGGGCCGCCAGCTTTGGGCGCCTGATGCTGCTTATAAAAACGGTACTTATTACCTGTATTTCCCGGTAAAGGATAAAAAGGATGTATTCCATATCGGTGTAGCTACATCGGCCAGTCCTGTTGGGCCGTTTAAGGCTGATCCAGAACCAATAGCCGGGAGTTATAGCATCGACCCGGCTGTATTTACCGATACAGATGGCAAAACCTATATGTATTTCGGTGGGATCTGGGGCGGGCAGCTTCAGCGTTGGATGACCGGCAAATACGAAGCCGATGGTTCAAAAACAGATTCGAAACAAGAGGATGCACCTGCAATAAGCTGCAAGGTAGCATTGTTAACGCCGGATATGAAAAATATTGATGGCAAAGTAAAAGATGTTGTTATTTTAGATAGCCTGGGCAAGCCCTTATTAACCAAAGACCGTACCCGCCGCTTTTTTGAGGGCTCATGGATGCATAAATACAATGGGAAATATTATTTCAGCTACTCAACAGGTGATACGCATTTACTTTGCTACGCGATAGGCGATAGTCCGCTTGGCCCATTTACCTATAAAGGCTTATTAATGAAACCGGTAGAGGGTTGGACAACCCATCATTCAATTGTTGAGATAAAAGGAAAATGGTATATATTTTACCATGATACACAATTGTCGGGCAAAACCTACCTGCGTAATGTAAAGGTTGCCGAACTGCAGCATAATGCTGATGGCACTATTAAGCCGATAGATCCTTTTTTATAGGGGGATAATTTAGAACTGGTAGCGTTCTATTTATTCTTGTCGAGGATCTCAAACTTGGTTTGCAGTGTGTTACCCTCACCGTCAACAAGGGTGAGGGTATGCACACCTGGTTCGGGATTTAACGCGATCTGGTGGTAATCTTTAGTGACACCGATATATTGGTCATCCAGGTGCCAGAATATCTTTATGCCCGACTGGCGGTGCGCGGCGTTGCAGATCATGCGCCCGCGCTTACCATCAACTTCCAGCGGGATGTAGATCTTCGCACCATCTTTGGGGTAGATAAGCTCCATTGGCATACCTTTATCTGCCGAAATGCAGTCGGCCCTGAACGGCGGTAAGCTGTGGTATTGGTAGTTTTTACCCTTGTAATAGTATTCCATTGCTGGTGGTAGTACGAACCATGTTTTATTTATGATCTGATCGGGAGGTACGCAATCGCTGTTTACCTGCCAGTGTTCGGTTTTATCGAGATGTACCAGTTGATGATAAGGGCAAACGGGTGATCTCAGACCGGATTTTGGCACCCACATTTCAACTGTATCTGTGCAGTATTCACCTGCACGGTAACCACTTTGACGGCACACACTTATTTTTACCATCCCGTTGGCGGGCATCTCAAACCAGTCGGTATTTACGGGCAATTGCCTGAAGATCTCGAACATGGCAGGAGCGGCAGTATTGATACCTGTTAACCCTGCACGACCTTCGCCGCTGGTGTTGCCAACCCAAACACCAACTACATATTTGGGAGTGATGCCGATTGCCCAGCCATCTCTGAAACCAAAACTGGTACCTGTTTTCCAGGCTATGCGCTGGGTGGAACTAAACTGCCGCCAAAGCATTTCCTCGCCTGGGCGCATCACTTCTTCCATGGCCTGCATTGTGTAATAAATAGATCCCGCATCGAGTAAGCCGGAGCTTTCCAAATGAGGTTTTGCTTGTGGTATTTGTGTATATACAGGTGAGTGATAATCAGCAGGATCATATTTGCCCATGTATTTATCGGAGTGGTTCAGCACCCGTGCCATATCAGCATAAGCACCCGAAAGCTCCCAAAGCGTATTTTCACCACCACCCAATATCAGCGACAGACCATAATAATCAGCCGGTTGTTTTAGGGTGGAGATACCTGCTTTTTTCAGCAGATCATAAAAACGGTCGTACTTATATTTCTGTAGCATCTTTACAGCAGGAACGTTCAGTGAGCGGGCCAATGCCCTTGAAGCTGGAACCGCGCCATCATAGCTCAGGTCAAAATTCTCGGGATGATAACCTGCTATTTGCGTAGGGATATCAGGCATTAAGCTATTTGGTAATAGCAGCCCATCATGCAGCATAGCCGCGTAGAGTAAAGGCTTTAAAGTACTGCCGGGGCTACGTGGCGCGTTGATCACGTCAACATTACTTTCCATTGTGGTGTCTTCAAGGTGATAAATATTCCCCACATAGGCTAAAGTTGAACCTGTTTCCACATCCAGCACAATAGCGGCGATATTATTGATATGATTGGCAGCCAGTATTTGGTGATGCCGCTCCACAATATCACTTACCTGTTGCTGTAAACCGGCTTTTATGGTGGTGTTGATACGAGTAGGGCCGGTATGCACACCGGTTTGGCAATCGTGTTTAAAATGCTCCAGTAAATGCGGGGCAAGTACGGGTAAGGGTACGGGCCTGTCGGGTACAGGTTCGAGTTTTGAGAGTTCCGCGGTGTTTTTATCGATAATGCCCTGGCGACTGAGTTTATCCAGCAGCAGATTCCTCTTTTTTAGTAAGATGGCCCTGTTTTTTCCCGGATGTACCAATGATGGTGAGTTGGGCAACACCGCGAGCGCCGCCATCTCTCCCCACGATAATTGTTCAGGGCTGCGCCCGAAGTATCGCCATGAAGCCGCATCAAGACCAACTACGTTACTGCCGAATGGGGCATTGCTGCTATACAGGGCTAAAATTTCTTGTTTGTTATAAGTAAGTTCAAGGCGCAGGGCCATGAACATTTCCAAAAGTTTATTTAAAAAAGTTCGCTTATGGTGAGTAGCTAACCGGATCACCTGCATGGTGATGGTGCTGCCACCACTGCTCACGCGCCCCGATTTGATATTCTGCCGGATAGCCCTGCCAAATGCCAGGAAGTCTATACCGGGGTGATGCTCAAAGCGTTTATCTTCAAAAGCGATAATGCATTTTTTGAATTTATCGGGTACTATGCTGTCATAAGGGAAACGCCATTGCCCGTCGGTAGCTATAGCTGCGCCTAATAAACCTCCCTGGTCGTCATTGATGACATAGGCGGTAGGTTTATCAAATAATTTCGCTGGCAGGCAAAACCAAAATAGCCCGCACAAGACCAATACCGATGTGATCAGCACCAGCCTTGTGCGGGTTAGCCATGCAGGCCTTTTATAAGAAAAACGCATCTGCCCTTACTTTATAACCTGTACCCATTTGCCTTTTTGCAGCGCGTTAATTGATGAATTATACATAGCACCGCAATACGTTGCAGGCAGGTAATAACGCCCGGTGTAAGCCGCATTCAACATCACATAATAAGTAACCTGCTGCCTTTCTTCAATACCGAAATAAGTGTTCACCCGGTCATCACGGATGTCCTGGTAATCAGATGGCGACGATTTAAAGGCTTCGTCATTATTCAACATTCGGGTGTTCAGTATCTCCCATCCCGAAGGGAAGATCTGCGTTAATGCCATGTTATAATAAGCACCTTTATGGCCCGGGTTTTTGACGATAACCTGTGCCACAAAATCGGTGCCCTGTTTCAGGCTGGTTATGTTTATCGGCTGGCCTTTTAGCGTCATATAATTTACCTGCATGCCTAATACATCGTCGTTATTTACGCCTGCTGGCTCATCGCCCGGCGCGGGCTGGCCTTTTTGTATCAGCCTTAGGTATAAAATATTATTGCCTTTGTTTTTGATGGTCACATTACCACCATTAGCCGAAAGAGGTGCTTGCCACAGGTATGAATTTGAAGTAACCGTGGTATTACCATAATCAAATATCAACTTGTTGCCGTTCTTATTCTGACCGCAATATTGGGCAATAGCCAGCAAGGCATAAGCCGTGGTTTGGGTGCTGTACCAATCATCCTGTGCTAAATGTGCCGATACGGTTTGCAACATAGCAGCCGCCTTTTGGTGCTGACCAAGCAGGGTAAGGGTTTCCAGTATCATGGCCTCATCTCGCAGATCAGACCCATACGTACCATATAACTGGTCATAAGGCTGAATAGTTAACGGTAGGCCTTTGATCATCTGCACAGCTGTTTCGGGCTGACCGGCTAATTTATAGGCAGCAGCCAGTCGCCATTTTGCCTGCGGCGATAGGTAAGCGAACTCCTTTAAACGATTCATCGCGCCCAATTCGGGTGTACGGGCCAGTGCCAGCAGGTATAAACGGTAAGCCTGAATAAGGTCCTCATCATAATAGCTGCGTTTGCCAGGTGTCCAGTTCACGGCTTGCTGATGTTGGTATCGTTTCCATGAATCTATAAAGCCTACGGGCAGCGCATATCCCTTTGCCTGCGCGGCCAGCATAAAGTTGCCCGCGTAGTTTGTACACCATTCATCAGCAGGGCCTCCATCCGGCCAATAACTGATACCACCGCCGGGTGCCTGGAAATTGGTGAGCCTTGCAATTGTCGACCTGATATTACGCTCCGCATCAGCCTTTTGACGTTGCGAAAGATCAGTAAGCTGATCAAGATATAGCTGTGGAAAGCCCGCTGAAGTGGTTTGTTCCGCGCAGCCATAAGGGTATTCTATCAAATAATCCAGCCTCTTAGCAAGGTTGAGCGATGTTATGGATGATACTTCCATAGTGGCCTTGTTAGTGCCGTACATACCTACCGGGGTATAAGGCGTATTCCATGTTTCACCCGGTTTTAGCTCCTTTTCCAGCGTTTTGGTAATAGGAGGGTTAGGATTACGTACATTCAGTTCAACACTATATTCAGCTATTTCGTTACCACTTTTGGCGGTTATTTTAACACTACCAACCCCTACAAAGTTCTTTACATTTAGATCGAAGGTGGCCATCTGGTCGCCCGGCGCATCAAAGTTGAGGGTTTGTTTATCATTACCCTGTAAATTACTAAAGGCGTTCGACTGCACCTGTATCGTAACCGATTTGATATTTTTCTCCATCGCGAAAACGGTAACCGGCAATTTGATCTGCTCATTTGGCCCGAGCACACGCGGTAAAGTTGCCAGTAACATCAGCGGCTTTTTAACAGCAACGGCTTTCTCTGCAAAACCATAAGCACCATTATGACCGGCTATGATCATGGTGCGCACCGAGCCTACATATTGAGGCAATGTGAACTGATGGGTTTGTTTTGCACCAGCGTTGAGGTGATAAGGCCCCATGAATTTCACAACTGGTTTAAAGCGGTTAACAGATACATTCTGGTTCCTGTTCAACGCCTCATCGCCACCAATGCTCAGGATGCGTTCCAGGCCGCCACCATACGCGCCGATCACATAATCAAACAAATCCCATGTTTTAACGCCTAGCGCTTCGCGGGCATAAAAGGCTTCATGAGGGTCAGGGGTTTTAAAATTGGTAAGATCGAGCAGACCTTCATCAACTATGGCAATGGTATAGGTCATTTCCTTGCCTTTTGCTTCGGAAACTGTGATAGCCGAAGTACTTTCGGGCCTTATCTTATCCGGCATACTGATCACGGGTTTTAGTACTGTTGCCGGGTCATCCACGGTTAATGGGATAACGCCGTACATACGGATAGGCAGATCATTAACCATTTGTGCATGATGCTGCAGCATCGTAATGTTAACAAATACGTTTGGCGACATGCTGCCCTCTACCTTAAATTTATAGGTAGTTTGGCCCTGGTAGGTATCTATCCACACAGATTTAATTACCCTGCTGCCGCTCTCAAAACTGATGAGGGCGCGGCCATTATTGCCGGTCGGGATGGTAAGCGTAGCAGTCTCGCCAACCTTATAGCTTTTTTTGTCGGATGTAAATGAAAGCATTACAGCATCTGTTGAATTGCTTTGTTGCAGGCGTTCGGTCCAGTCGAGGTAAACAACTTTACCTGTCGCGTGGCCTGTTTGCTCATCTTTTATGCGGATAAGATAACGGCCCCAGTCATCCTGTTTTACATGCAGGTTCCATTTGCCTTTGCCGTTTACCAGCCTGACAGTTTGGGTGCTTACCAGTTTGTTGTATTCGTTTTGGGTGAAGTTGCTCAGTTCGTCACCGGTTTGATCCCACCACCAGCGCCATTGAATTTTGTACAGTTCAACGGTAACATCACGGCTGCCGGGGAAAGGGTTGCCATTTACATCCACATCAGCAATACTAATAGGGTTATCCTGCCCAACGCCCAGCATGCCGCTATAAGCAGATCCTTCCGGCGTTTTAATACCTACATAGCCTGTATAGGCGTTATATGGCAAGGTAACCTGCTGTATGCTGAAATTGCCTCCAGGTTCAAATACCTTCACTAAAAAATTAGCCCTGAGTTGTCCCGGTGCTTGCTTATCCACTTGTATATTGGCATTTACGCGGGCAGTCCCTGCGGCATCAAGGCGACCATCAAATACGGTTTGGGTTTGCGTGTTAAAGGCAAGTGTAGGGTCATCAAACACATAACCATCAAAATTTTTAAAGGCAGTTACCTGCGGACTCACAAAGGCATCAACCTTTGCTTTCAAATTTTGCGCGATGCCGCCAAAAAGCCAGGTGGATTTCAGTGTGCCGCCCATATCGCCGCCTTTGGTTAAAGCTGTTTTGCCACCGAATGAAAGATCGATCTTGAGGCGGTTAGGCATAATGGTTTCCACCTTAATATTCTTCTGGAACACAGCGCCGCCGACATTTACCTTAGCCGTCCAGGTACCGGTAGGTGAGGAGGTAGTTGTGGCTGTATGGAAGCTGTAGAAACCATCAACCGAACTGGTGCGGGTAATGCGTTTATACAATTGACCCGCAGGGTTGTAAAGTTCAAATTGCACAGGATGATCCGGTGGTAATGTTTTAAGCTGATCCTGCAAGATAAAGGAAACAAAGATGGAATCACCGGGCCGCCATACGCCGCGCTCACCATAAATGAATCCTTTTAAGCCGTTTTGTACTTGCTCACCGCCCACATCAAATTTGGAGAGCATCAGGGCGCTAGCGTCATCAAGTTTTAAATAGCCCCGCTCATCGCCTTTTCTCGCGACCAGCAAAAATGGCTTATGTTTTAAACTGATATGCGCGAAGCCATTAGCATCCGATACGGATTTTGTGATCACCTGTTTCTGATAATCCAACAAAGTAAGTTCAACACCCGGCATTGGCGCGGCGTTCAGGATATTGGTTACCGCAACCAACATGTTATTATCATTCCCTTTTTTGGCAATGAGGCCGATGTTGGATACGATAACGTTGCGTGTAGCCCATTTATCTTTGGTATAAAAAGAATTGCTGCAAGGGTCTTCACGTTCTTTCCATTTATAACCATCCGGGTAATAGCTATCGTAACGCGCCCAGAATGCGTCATAATCATCAAGTTTATCGCCTGATGAATTAGAACTGCCATAATCATCGCCTTCCTCATAATCCTCATCCTGATTATCGCCGCTGCTAACCCTGGCAACGCCGCCTGTTTTGCAGTTAAACAGGGAATATTCTTTCCTGAAACCAATTACTACCCGGTAAATAGCGCCCGGCTCCGTCCGCATCAGCGAATCAATATCCAGCATAAAGCGGTTCTTGGCGGTTAGTTTCAGGTTTTTGTCCTTATCCAACCTAATGGTGGTTTGCACTACCGGTTTCCCTACCTGCCGGAGCCCCTGCTCGGTGGTAAGGTCGTTACTTTGGAGGAACTGGGTTACGTTGTTCGCATATATCTTAATGATGGTAACATCCACCGCTTTAAGGTTAACGGCATCAAAGGGCAGCATTAACCGGCCTGAATCGGGCAGGATAACACCCTTGCCCGGTATAGTTACTCCCGGCAGGCGGTTTTCAAAAAATACATTGGCCGTAAAAGGTGCAGTGATCTTTTCACCATAAATATCCTTTACGCCTTCATTAACAAAAGCAATGTAATTACCCTGTAATCGATCGGAAGCAAATATTTTAACTAAGCTACCCTCAATGGTATAGGATGGCTCAGTAACGTTGTTCATGCCTACCAGTCCGCTAAGATCCTGACCCACCATAACGGGGTTGGAGAATTGTACTTCCACATATTCATCCTGATCCTGCACTGCGCGAATATCAAGCACCTTAAAAGCCCCAACAATAGGGATATCAAATGCCTGGCTGTCGCTGGTTTCAACACCTAATGGCGAACCATTCCAGCGCACGGTTAACTGCGTGGATGCGGCAGTAGGCCTGCTGATATTATCAATAACAAAAGTATGGGTGTTGGCCACATTATCATGCTGCCAGGTGATTACCACAGGTGTAGTGTATTCGGCGCGGATGATCTTTTCAATTTTTAAGGGGTCTTCTTTATCCGCGGTTTGTATCACCCCGGTCAATTTCATTTTATCCCTTGAGGTACTTGTTGCCGTTTGCAAGCCGTTAAAGGTGATGGTAAAATCGGGCTTAATGGTTTTAAATTGAAAAGCGAAATGATGCAATGCTGATGGCACGCTTGTCACTTTCGACAGGTTAAAATCCCCCTCGTAAAACTCATCGGCCTGCATGGCGTTTTTGGGTCTGAATTCAATAGTTTGCGCATCAACCCAATAAGCTTTACCATCAATAGCAGGCGAAAATTTGAAAACGCCATCCTCAACCGGCTCATTTTGGGCATGGCTGGTTTGCACCTCGCCTGTAAGCTTAATACGTATGGCCGCCACGCGCGAAACAACACCGCTGGTGTACGATTCGATGTATTTACTGAACGCCGGATTAACGTTTGTCTTCCGCTGGTGCTTAACCAATAGGATGATCCCGGTAATAAAAATGACAGCAAATAGTACGGCAAGCAAAGGCTTGCGGTATTTGATAAGGTTAGGATGAAGGTTCATATTGAGTTGGACATGCCTATCAAATATAATGATGAAAAAGCGAGTAATTATCAAATTTGGTTAATTCCAGAAAATATTTTTTTCAGTATAGATAAGGCCAAAAAGGGCTGTAAAAAACGCAAAAATTTCGTGAATAAATACCTTCTAAATGATGTTAATTTATTGTTCATTTTGCCATAAATGCCTAATAATTAGGTAATCTAAACTTAATGGCTGACTAATAGCAGAGTGCTACTATTGTGCATAAATAATTGACATTTATATGCGCTTATTTACTACCCCAAACCTATCTATACAAATCTTCCTGATCGCTTGCCTCACCCTCTTCCTGAAACTAAATACTAAGGCCCAATGCGTGCCGCTTTTAAACGGGTTTGCCCATAATGATTACTGGCACAAGCGGCCCTTACTAGACGCGCTTGATAATGGTTACACCTATATTGAGGCTGATGTTTATGAGCGCGATGGCAGGCTGATAGTAGCTCATATATTGCCTGCGTTAAACTATCATCGTACACTTGAGGACTTGTACCTGAAACCATTATTTGATCATGTAGTAAAAAATAATGGCGAGGTGTACCCCGGTTATCATAACTCAGTCACATTGATGATAGATGTAAAATCGGATGCTGAAAAAACTTACCTGGTTTTAAAAGATATGCTGCAAAAATATAGTGGCATGTTATCAAGCTATTCAAAGGGAAACATCCATGTGGGGCCGGTTACTATTGTGATATCGGGGCATAAGCCCGAGAAGTTATTAAGTACCGAAGATACCCGGTTTGCATTTGTTGATGAGGACCTGCGGCTGGTACGAAAAGATACCCTTACCGATATGTATATGATGGCCAGCTGCAAGTATTCCAAACTACTTAACTGGCGTGGTGATGGCGCGTTGCCCGACCAGGAAAAACAGCGGCTATGCTCGTTCGTAAATTTTGCTCATAAGTTTAATCGGAAGGTAAGGTTATGGGCATCGCCCGAAAATACTGTTGTTTGGAGGACGCTATTAAACTGCGGTGTCGACCTTATTAATACCGATAAACTGGAAGAATTAAAAACGTTCCTGATCAATGACAGATCAGTAAAAGTTGTGAGTATTAAGCAATTATAGCTTTATTCAACACGGAGTTTATGTGAAGTTTAAAATGCTGTTAAAATTAATACTATCAGTCCTTATAATTCAAGCCTGCTTAACACTAATATCACATAACAGGCTGAATGTAAATAATATATTAGTTAAGTATTAAATATTCATGAAGGTTTATTTTTCATAGTAAATCACGAAAAGCTATTTTATAAGTTTGGGAATATTGATTAAAAATAGCAGATGAGAAAGAATATTTTATTCATTACAGGATCCCTTAATCAGGCCTCTCAAATGCACCAGATCGCCTCCCTTTTGCCGGAGTACGATTGCTGGTTCAGCCAGATCTTTACCGATTCAAAGTTTATCAATTTTCTAATAAAACATACTCCAATTGCAAACGGTACCGCTCTTGCTGGCCAGTTCAGAAAAAACTCTGAAAACTACCTGGTAAACCATAACCTGCAAATGGATTACAAGGCGCAAAAAAATAACTATGACCTGGTAGTGCTTTGCAGCGACATGATTGTGCCATACCGTTTGCGGAACAATAAAACATTATGGGTGCAGGAGGGCATGATAGATAAGGCTACCATCATGACCCATATTGTTAAAACGCTGGGTTTACCCATTTCTTTCACCGGTAATACATCGCTAAACGGTTCAACAAATATTTGTGATATATACTGCGCGGCATCCGAAGGCTATAAAACCTTTTTTACGAAAAACGGAACCGACAACAGCAGGATAATAGTTGCCGGCATACCGAATTACGATAACCTTGAACGGTTTAATGATAATAATTTCCCGTACAGCGATTATGTGATGGTGGCCACTACCGATATGCGCGAAACATTCAGACATGAGAACAGGGCGGCGTTTATTAAGGAAGCGGTGAAGATCGCCAATGGCCGTCGCCTGTTATTTAAGCTGCACCCCAATGAAAATTTTGAACGTGCTGAAAAGGAGATCAAAAAATATGCTCCGGCAGGCACGTTGCTTTATCATACAGGTAATACCAACGAGATGATCGCCAATTGCAGCGAGCTCATTACGCAATATTCAACGGTAGTATATACAGGCATTGCATTGGGTAAGAAAGTATACTCCTGGTTTGATGGGGAGCAATTAAAAGCATTGATGCCGATACAAAATCAGGGTACATCGGCACAAAATATAGCAGGTATTTGTCGCGATTACCTGGAGTTTAACGGTAGCCGGAAATTGTTTTTAAAACGCTACAAATACCAGGCGGCAGAGGTTTACAAACACGAAGAAGAATTAGTTTTTCAATAGCACCAATGGCTCAACATATATTGATTGTAGTGCAGGCGCGTATGGCTTCAAGCAGGTTGCCGGGCAAAGTTATGATGCCTTTATTGGGCAAAAGTTTACTGGCCAGGATGGTGGAACGTCTGCAATTAATAAAGCACGAAGCTACCATAGTAATAGCTACATCGGTTAATGCCGAAGATAATGTAATTGAGCAGGAAGCGGCAGCCATCGACATCCCCTGTTATCGCGGCAGCGTAAATAATTTACTGGAAAGGCATTATATGTCGGCAGTAAAACATAATGCGGATATCGTACTAAAAATACCTTCTGACTGCCCGCTGATTGACTCGCGGATCATTGATGAAGTACTCGATTTTTTCTTCCAAGACCCCGGCAAATACGATTATGTAAGCAACCTGCACCCAGCCACCTGGCCCGACGGCAATGATGTGGAGATCATGACCATGGCCTGCCTCGAAAAAAACTGGCGGTTGGCTGAACGCCCTTTGGAGTTAGAGCATACCACGCCTTACATATGGGAAAATCCGGAGCAATTTAAAATTGGCAATGTAAGTTGGGGTAAAGGCTTGGATTACTCTATGTCGCATAGGTTTACGATTGATTACCCGGAAGATCACGACTTCATTAACAGGGTTTATGAAGAGTTATACCCAAAGAATCCTTCTTTCTCCTGTGATGATATCATCGACCTGATAACTGAAAAACCTGAGATATACGAGCTGAATGCAGCCTATGCAGGTGTAAACTGGTACAGGCACCATTTAAATGAACTGAACACGATTTCGGCTGAGCAAACAAAAAATGCAGCCAATAAATAAGCTAATTAATATGCAAAATAATATACGTGACAATAAAGAGCTGGAGACAATAGCGCTGAACGTACGGGAGCATATCATTAAAATGTCTACCGATGGGGGATGTTTTACCGGAGCTTCATTATCGGCAGTGGATATGATCGTTTACCTTTATGCAGAGTTTTTGAACCTGCATAAAGATAATTTAAACGATCCCGAGCGTGATTACCTATTCCTATCGAAAGGCCATGATGTGCCTGCTTTGTACGGCACATTTGCTGAATTGGGTTTGATTGAAAAAGAAAGATTAACCAATCATTTATCCATAAATGATCATATCTACTGGCACCCGAATACACATATCCCGGGTATAGAGTTTCATTCCGGTTCATTAGGTCATTTGCCATCGGTAGCTATTGGTGTAGCTATGGATATCAAAATCCGTGGTGGAGCTAATAAGGTAATATGTATTATGGGCGACGGTGAACTGAACGAAGGCTCGTGCTGGGAAGCTGTTTTGGTGGCAAATGCCTATAAACTGGATAACTTAATATTCGTGATCGATCGCAATAAATTCCAGGCTAATATGGCTACGGAAGATCTGATCCCATTAGAACCGTTACATAATAAATTTACTGCTTTTGGCGCTGCTGTAAGCCGGATAGACGGGCATGATTTTAACGAACTACGCCGGGCATTTCAAAAATATCCCTTCGTCGAAGGCAAACTGAATGTGGTTATAGCGGATACCATCAGGGGTAAAGGTTTGCCAAGTATCCAGGCGCGTGCCGACCGCTGGTTCTGTAATTTCTCTGCAGATGAAGTGCAACAGCTTTTAAATGAACTGCATGGCGAAAACACAACACAATTAACATCAGAAACTTTAGTGGTTAGATAAATATGTCATACGAAGAATTACTTACTGAATTGTCGCTGGCCGATGAACGTTTTGTCGTAATGACTGCCGAGAACCGTGCACTGATACGCAATCTGCCGCAGTTATTAGGCAAACGTTTTATTGATACCGGCATAACCGAGCAAACTATGATAGGCGCCGCAGCAGGGCTTGCTTTGCGTAACCGCATACCGGTTGTACATGCGCTGGCATCTTTCTTATCCATGCGGGCGTTTGAATTTATCCGCACCGATGCCGGGATACCTTCATTACCCATAAAACTAAGTGCCTTTATACCGGGCTTACTGTCAGATGCCAACGGGCCAACGCACCAGGCTATTGAGGATATATCCATTATGCGCGGCATACCCAATATGACTGTTTTTGCGCCAGCCGATGAAGATGATCTGGTAAAAATGATGCCTGCGATATGGGCATCGCCTAAACCTGCATATACGCGCATTAATACCCGCAAAACCAGCTATGTACATGCCCCGTTTGTGCCGGGCAAAGCCGAGGTGATTGAGCAGGGTAAAGATGTAACCATCCTTACTTATGGCTTGTTATTTGAGCAGGCGCTGATCGCGACAGCAATATTAAAAAGTGAAGGCTTATCAGTAGGCCTTATTAACATGCGCAGCTTGAAACCCGTTGATGAACAGGCAATATTAACTGCTGTAGATCAAAGTGAAGTGATCGTAACGCTTGAAGATCATTTCCTGACTGGAGGCCTATATACCATTGTTGCCGAAGTATTATTAAAACATCAAAAAACTGCAAGGGTATTGCCTTTTGCTCTTAATGAAAAATGGTTTAAACCTGCATTGCTGCCTGCCGTTATTGAGCACGAAGGCTTTAGCGGTAAACAGGTTGCCGAAGCTATACTGGGCTACCAAACCAGCAACATTCAACCAGAAATTTTAAAACCTCAGTTCGCTGAATAAAAAATACCCCGTATGCCTAACAAAATAGCATTTAATGAGAATTACCCGGATATCACCCAATCCGATAAATTATACGAACGCGCGCTTAATGTGCAAAAACCGGTTACACAAACCCTGGCGAAAGGTCCCGGTCAGTTTACCAAAGGCGTTGCACCTAAATACCTGGTAAAAGGCAAAGGATCGCATGTTTGGGATGTCGATGGCAACGAATACATTGATTTTAACGCGGCTATTGGCCCAGTATCATTGGGCTACGCTTATCCTGCTGTTGACGATGCGATAAAAGCACAATTAGAGGATGGCATTACCTTTTCACTAATGCACCCGCTTGAGGTTGAATTATCAGAACTGGTGCAAAGGATCATCCCCAATGCCGAGGCTGTGAAAATAGCCAAGACAGGCGCTGATGTATGTTCAGCAGCTATTCGTGTTGCAAGGGCATTTACAGGGCGCGACAAAGTGTTTTGCTGTGGCTATCATGGCTGGCACGATTGGTATATTGGCATTACCAGTCGTAATGCAGGTGTGCCCGAGGTTATACAGGACCTGACCTATACGTTTGAGTATAATGATATCGAATCAATAAAAGCTGCGCTTGACGAAACCGTAGCGGCCTTAATATTGGAGCCCTTTATCTTTCAGGAACCAGCTCCCGGTTTTTTACAGGAGCTGGCAGAAGTATGTAAGGAAAATGGAACTCTATTAATATTCGACGAGATGTGGACAGGTTTCCGCATTGCCGTTGGTGGTGCGCAGGAACACTTTAATGTAAAAGCCGATCTGGCTGTTTATTCAAAAGCCTGTGCCAATGGGATGCCTATAGCTTTATTAACCGGCAGGGCCGATGTGATGGAGCTTTTCAATTCACAGGTATTCAGCTATACCACTTTTGGCGGCGAGGCTTTATCATTAGCGGCTTGCATAGCTACTATAAATGAACTGATCGATAAAATTGTACCGCAATACCTTGATGAAAAAGGGGCATTGCTAAAAGATGGCTACAATAAATTAGCCATTGAATTGGGCATGGATAAATACACCAACTGTATCGGTTTTAATTGCCGTACAATGGTGACATTTACCCCCGAGGCGGGCAATGGACTTGAGGTTAAAACCCTAATGCAACAGGAAATGATAAAACGCGGCGTGCTATGGGCCGGTTTCCACAACATGTGCTTTAGCCATACTGATGAGGATATTGATTACACACTTTTAGCTTACCGCGATGTATTGCCGATTGTAAAAGAAGCTATTGAAAGCGGCAAAATTAAACAATACCTGAAGGGTGAAGTATTGGAGGCTGTTTTCCGCAAGGTGAGCAACTATAATATCAAACCAAAAAATACACTGGCCAGCTAATATGGACTTGTTTTCATTACACCAAAAAACGGCTGTGGTTACGGGCGCGCTCGGGCTCATTGGTAAAAAACACTGTGAAGCATTGGCTTTAGCTGGCGCGAATGTAGTGGTGGCCGATGTTAATTCCGGGCGATCTGCTGAGTTTGCGCAGGAACTGGGCTCGCAGCACATAGGTATTGGTATTGATGTTACCAATAAAACATCTGTCACCAACGCATTAAACCAAGTAATAACCAAATACGGTTCGGTTGATATACTGGTAAACAATGCCGCGATAAACGATATGTTCGAGAACCCTACACTGGCTAAAGATCTGTCGGCATTTGAGAATTACCCGTTGGATGTTTTCCAGCGATCATTGGATGTAAACATTACCGGTGTGTTCTTATGCTCGCAGGTGTTTGGTTCGGCAATGGCTGAGCAGGGTAGCGGGAGCATTATCAACATTGCATCAACCTATGGCATGGTTGGTCCCGACCAAACTATTTACCGTAACGAGTGCGGGGAGCAAACTTTTTATAAGTCGGCGGCATACCCGGTTACCAAAGGGGCCATTATCAATTTTACACGCTTTTTAGCCGCTTATTGGGGCGATAAAGGAGTGAGGGTGAATACGCTTTCGCCGGGTGGAGTCGAGAACGGACAGAACGAGTATTTTATTCATAATTATTCAGCAAAAACATTATTGGGCCGCATGGCCAAAGCAAACGATTATCAGGGCGCGCTAATTTTTCTGGCCAGTGAAGCATCTGCTTACATGACCGGGGCAAACCTTGTGGTAGACGGTGGCTGGACAGCAATTTAAAAATCAACCAGATCATGAAAGATATTTTACAAAAAAAAGCATCACGCATTAAATTATTGATCACCGATTGTGACGGCGTTTTAACCGATGGCGGCGTTTATTACGGCGAAGAAGGCGAACAACTGAAAAAATTTAACATACAGGATGGCATGGGTGTTGAGCGCCTGCGTAAACTGCTGGGCATTGAAACTGCTATTATAACCGGCGAAACATCGCCATCTGTAGTTAAACGTGCCCAGAAATTACAGATCACTGAATTGCATTTGCTGGCAAAAGATAAACCGGCAGTGTTAAAAGAAATGGTGGCTCGCCTGCAATTAACAGGTGAGGAGATTGCCTATATCGGCGATGATTATAATGATTTGGAAATAATGAAGCTGGTAGGATTTACAGCAAGTCCTGCCAATGCATTACCCGGCATCAAAGCCCAGGTTGATTATGTATGCGAGAGCAAAGGCGGCGAAGGTTGTTTCCGTGAATTTGCGGAGCTGATTATCGACCTGAAAAGTGAAGGTTTTGAGCCGGTTAGTGAAGTTATCACCCTGAATAATGGCCGAAAAATAGGTAAGGGACAGCAATGTTACATCATCGCGGAGATCGGGATTAACCATAATGGTTCGCTTGAAATTACCAAAAAACTGATTGATGAAGCCGTTGCAGCAAAAGCCGACGCGGTTAAATTTCAGAAACGTACACCTGAAATTTGCGTACCTAAAGACCAGTGGGAAGTAATGCGCGATACCCCATGGGGCAGGATGAGCTACATCGATTATAAACGCAAAACCGAGTTTGGTATAGCTGAATATGCCACTATTGATCAGTATTGCAAAAAAGTAGGCATTGATTGGTTCGTATCAACCTGGGATGTGCCTTCAGTTGATTTTATGGAGCAATTTGATACCGTAATGTACAAACTGGCATCAGCCTCATTAACTGATTTCGCGCTGATAGAAAGGATACTGGAAACGGGCCGACCCCTAATGTTATCAACCGGTATGTCGACCATGAAAGAGATTGAGAATGCGCTGGCATTCATCAATGCATTTAGTCCCGATTACCCGCTATTTGTAGCACATTCAACCTCAGCATACCCTTGCAAACCGGAGGAACTTAATTTGAGAATGATTCAAACGTTGGAGAATAAATTCCCAGGCATACCTATTGGCTATTCGGGCCATGAAACAGGTTTGGCCACTACCGTAGCTGCGGTTACCATGGGAGCAACTTTTGTTGAAAGACATTTCACGCTTGATCGTGCCATGTGGGGTTCAGACCATGCGGCATCTGTTGAGCCGCAAGGTTTACAACGTTTGGTACGCGATATCCGCGATGTGGAAATTGCCGCGGGTGATGGCGTAAAAAAAGTTTATGAATCGGAGCTTGGGCCAATGAAAAGGCTGCGTGTGAATATCAGTGACGAATACAAAGAGAAACCTTTGATAGGCTAAATGACACAAGAAAAAGTAGTTACTATAACCACCATTATACTTGCCTGTTGGGCGGTCTTTATCATAGCGTGGGAACGGATCTCGCCCTATCGTAAAGGCCTGCCTTTTTTCAGGGAAGGCTTTTGGGTTGATCTGGTTTGGTACACCATTATACAAAGCTATTTTTTAAAGATCGTCATCTTTGATTATATCATTGCCCCGGTACAAAAAAGCTTCGACTGGTCGCATATTCAATTTGTATCGCACTGGCCCATTGCGGTGCAGGTGCTATTCTTTTTGATTACGCATGATCTGTACATCTATCTTTTTCACCGGTTTCAGCATTCCAGTAAATTCTTTTGGCGTACACATGAGGCGCATCATTCGGGCAAACAGATCGATTTCCTGTCGGGATCACGTTCACATATTGTGGAGATACTGATCAATCAAACGATAGAATTTGCACCCATCATTATTTTAGGGGCCGACCCTATGGTGGTGCCAATAAAAGCCATGTTGGATGCCATGTTCGGTATGTTCATCCATGCCAACATCAATGTAAAAATGGGCAAGTTCAAGTATTTTTTCAACTCGCCCGAATTGCATTTATGGCACCATGCCAATTATCAGGAGGTTTTTCACGCTAATTTTTCAACCAAATTCTCGGTGTGGGATCATTTGTTTGGTACCGTGTATGATCCTGACTTTGCGCCGGGCAACGAGCCGGAGAACTGGGGGCTGTATTATGATTACCCTAAAGATTACTTTCTACAGCATGCCTTTTCGGTAAAGCGCTTTGATGAAAAGGCCTTATTAAGATATAAGTGGTTTAAAAATTATTACACTTTACGGCATCGGCTTAATAGTAGTATCATGCAATTGCTCCCATTAAAACATAAAACTGTAATGGAGAAACCCGTAGCCACGCAATTACATGTTGAAGAAGAGGTAATTGAAGCCTAGTGACCTGATTATTTTTCTCCATAAATTACTAAAGCTCCAAAGTTCAACAAAGCACCACCATCGGGATTTTTTGATTTGAATAGCTCTTCAACTTCAGTTTTAATAGTATTAACTGTAGCTTGGGATGCGCCGGCCATCGCCGCTACAATAGGAGCTCCTACTTCAAGCATCATCTCCCAATAAAGGTCAAAGCTTTTATAATCAACCTTGCTTACTATTTCACTTTCTTTGATGTTTTTAAATCCTGCCTGCTTTAAAATATTGGCTATTAAACCGGGTGCGCCACAACGGAACATGCCGGGAGCGCCGGGTACAGGTGGTGGCATCGGAATATGTTTGCCTATCACGCTCATGATCACAGTTACCCAGTCGTTTTGTGCCGGGACGGACCACACTGCAGTTGCCAGTCGCCCGCCAGGTTTTAACACTCTGTACATTTCATTCGCGGCTAATTGCATATCCGGGAAAAACATAAAACCCATACGGCAGCTGATCGCGTCGAAAGCCTCCTGTTGAAAGGGCAGTTCACAAATATCAGCCACCAGCGTATCATAATTGCTTAATCCGCGCGTAACTGCATTTCCCCGGGCAATAGCCAGCATATCTTCAGCGACATCGATCCCTGTTACCTTACCCTTGGAGGCTATGGCGGCAATGCTAAGTCCTGGTTCACCGGTTCCGGCGGCGATATCCAGCACGTGATCTGTAGTATGGATGTGCAGGCTCTCAATAATGGCATCGCCCATGGGTTTAAGAAAATCCATGTTAAAAGCATCCCATTTTTTCCATCCCGGTGAAAACTTGTTCCACGACTGTTTTTGCTGTTCGCGGATCTGCTGAAGTTGTGGTTCCATATCGAAGGTTTTATTAAAGATGGTTATAGTTCATTGCAAGTCTATCAAATCAACTATTTATCCTGATTTCTGCGGGGTGCTTGTACCAAACAGGGAGAATATTTTTAGGACAGCCGGGATACCTGCACTAAAGGCGGTTATATAAGTAATTACCTTTGAGTATGATTCCTGTTGCGATGCAAACAGAAATGCTAATATGGCCACTATAGCCAAATTCAGCGGCATCTTTAAGTTTCCCCATTTCCCGTTATCCTTTACCTGTTCCTTTATCCGTTCCATTTCTTTTTCACCAATGGCCGTCAGTATAAAATTCCTGAAACCCCGGTTAAACAAAATTAAAGCGCCATCATTATTAATGATCAATCCTTTGCACATCAGCATGCTTAAGTTAAAATCATCAAATGAATTAACAAAGCCATCCTCGGCAAGATCATACAACAGGAATTTTTCTTCGTGGGTGAGTGACTGCCATATATCAGTATAAAAATATTGTGAGGTAAGCTGTAATTTAAAGATGATCGAGTCTGTTAACTGCTCTTTTACCTCCTCATTTAACGATCCTGCGTTAATACCCCTATCCAGGTATTTTAAGAATACTTTTTGCATGGCATGTAAAAAGCGGCTGTAACGGGTTTCTTCAGTTACTGCCCTTTTCAGTATTTGGACATTTTTAGGTACGCTTGAACCAATCAAAGGATCGATCAGCACATGGAAATTACCAAGCAATACGTACCACCGGCTCATTTCGCTTTCAAAGGCCGGATCGGGCTGCTCCCCGTTGAATGAATCAAGAAAAATAAGCGGATGCATGGTAGATATAATGATCACTTTGCTTGTTTTTTGTTCGATCAGCGATTCCAGCAGATCCAGCTTTATTTTGTTTACGCCCGAATCTTTAATGTTATATTCAAAATGGTTAATTATAACCAGGCCATGGCCGGCGAGTATAGCCTTTTTATGCCTTTTCCAGTCCGGATCTGTCTCTCCATTTTCGGCAGAAATTATCATCATATCCGCTATAAAAACATTATATTTTAATTGACCGGCATTGTTTATCAGCAGCGAATTACCATCAGCGCTCAGTATTTTTTGTCTGTTTATTTTATCTGTTAATTTTTGTAATGTATTTGCCCCTGGCGATCCAACAAGTAATGCCATATTGTTAAACTCATTGTTTTCCAGTAGTTCGCTATCCATTTCTCCCCAGTTTTTAGTTGGCAACATATTTAATGAAAACAATTTCCTGGTAACCTGGTGCACAACGAAATAGAATAGAAGTACAGATGTGATCAGCAGGATCCAGAAAAGCACATCGGGAGTTTCATAATTAACATGCGACAATGAACTGACCTTTAGATAACTTGCCGTGTCTATTTTATAAAAGGTTTGTACGGGCGACTTATCACCACTTTGCTTGTTGAGTTTGGTAAAGAACACACTATTGCCTGCGGATGATAAATTCAGATTATTATTCTGTACCTCAATATTATCTGTTTGCAAACGGAACGCGTTTAATATTTGTGCTGTCAGCAGGTCCTCGTTTGTGTACCTTGAAATACGCTTTATACTATCGGCTAACTTTTTGCCTGAATCAATTCTAACCCAGTCGATAAAAAAACCATCTAAATAAATACCCGATGTATAGATCTGATTGTTCTTAATACTATCTAATTTCCGGTTAGTTGCCTGCAAGTTTTTACTGTTAATACTTGTCTTGTTCAATAATGAGCCGGCGAAATTCAATTGCCTGTAACGGGTATCCAGATTTTGTTCGTAATTGAATGAGTAAATAAAAAAGAACGCTGCCGGTATTCCGCTTGAAATTACCAGCCGGGTTGTAGCCATCAGGGCGTAGCTGCGGGCAAACGTCCACGTGATGCGGTGCTTCGCTTTAAATTGATGAAGTTTTACAAGTGAACGCCCGCTCAGTATGGAAAGAACAGGGAAAATAGCTATCAGGATCACTTCATAAAGTACTAAAAAGAAGCAGTGTGTGCCAGTAAGGCTAAAAAAGGCCGAAATATCAATTAGTAATATAATCGCAGATAACCAGGCTATGGTTTTTACCTTAAATTTATACTTATACTGGTCAGTATTTTTGTATTTCTCCGCAAAAAAACCGTTTAAAAATATGGATGTAAGCAGCACAGATACCAAAACCAGGTACAGGTAGGCTAAAAATGAACAAAAATTAAAGAAGATGATCAGCATTAAAATAACAAAGAGATTTGCAATAATGGCCAGGTTATACTGGTGATGGGCAGATACGTGCGGCCCAACCCAGGAAGTATCAAAGCGCTGCTTTTTAAATGACGAATGCCTTGACGAAACCAGGAAAACAATCAGGTATTTAATACTCAGGAAAATAAGCATCCCTGTTAGCATGCATACGGTAAATGTATAGGCTTCGGTATCCCTTATATCATTGTACTCCAGGTCCTCAAATATTATGGTATAATAAGGCAGGCCGGGGACTGGTTTAATTTTCACATAGTATGGCTTGCCATAATATTCCGCTTTAAAGCTGGTATCCGAATTAGCCTCAATACTGCTTAACAGATCTTTATCATCAACAAATTCTTGTTGCAGATTATCCAAAAGGTTACGGTTTGTTATTGAATGATAGAGAACCCAGCCCGCTTTACTTATAATGGCAAACTGGTAACCATCGGGCATAGCTACTTTATCAAAGCTCTTTAAGTTTAAACTCATGGCTACCACCGAATCTTTACCGATTTTTTTTGCGCTCATAGAGATCACCGACCGGTAAGTGCCATTGGTATAAGAATATATTTGGTCGAGGTAGAATTTATGATTGCCTACGGTATACTTACCGGCTTCATTAAAATAACTTCGATTCTTATAATTGCCTTTTGGGTCGTTATTAGAGTCGACAGTGAGGTTAGTTAGTTCAGTAGCGTTGCCATCCAACCAGTAAACTTCCTTTATGTCCAGATCAGGGGCATATTTTCTTAATAATGCGCCGTATTTGCTTTTTGATTTTCGTAATAAACGAACATCGGTATCAACTAATGTACGGTTCATTTTAAATGAGTCGAGCAGATTGTAGGCTACGTTTACCTCCCCGGTAAATGCCCCATTGACTTTTGATGCAAGTACATTGCGTGAATAGGTATCACTGGGATAGGATACATAGCCCTTGGTTTTGGAATAAGGGTAAGGCAGCAGATCCTGTTTTATATCGATACAATATTTAAAGAATACAAAGAAGAGAAGCGACATCAGCACTATTGAAACCAGCACCGATGCTATTGCATCATTAATGGTAAGCCGGTCCTTATTACCCATATGATAAAGTTTTATCCATGGGAGCGAAACCAGCATAGTAACCAGAATGGTCATCAGCAGTAGTAGAACCCAAAGTGGCAATTGATTTTTTTCTTGTTGATAATCAGCGTTTTTAAGTAGGCCGGTAATTATCCATTTATCATTGTCATAGGTATATACCGGGTGCGAAAAAACTTTGTAATCCGTCTCACCAATTTGCAGGCTATGAACGCCCGGTGTAGTGATCTGGCTTTTTTTATTCAAAAGGGAATCGGGTTCATTATCATTTAAGCCGGTAGGGTAATCCTCATAAACTTTATGCTTATTGATAAAAACAAGATAATAACTGAATACATCTCTTAACAGGAGTGGTTTAATGAACTGATCGTATTCAAATTGAATGCCTATAGTAGTGCCGCTAAGATTAACCTTAGCGCCGGCTGAGTCTGGCGCTTTACCGTCCGCTGGTTTATTTACAAATAAGGTGATACGTGAGTCAGCATCTATGTAAAACCTATTGCCCGAGGTATCATTGCCTATGTAAGCAATATGACCAGCATTAGCATATTTATTTGCTTGTTCGGGCAGTAGTAATGTGAAATTTTTACGGGAGTATTGAGCGATGTACCGCTTTAACTTTTCCAGATCCTTATCCTGTCTATTATTCGAGTATTTATAATAATCATTAATCAGGCTGGTAATTTGTTTTTCAGATGTTCCTATCTTTTGGCGGAGGCCACGATCAATTTTACGCAGGCACCGAAAGCGGCGTTCCTGTACGGTTCTTTCATTGTTTGGGAGGTACATGAAGAAGTAACATGCGCCTAAAGCAATCAATATTACAAGTGTTATTAAAACACCAGCCTGGTTTTTACTAAAAGAGAATAATTTCTGCATAATAGTATTATTTAAGACGTATTTGTAGGCTTACGATAATATTAACTAAAGCAGGATCTGAATAAGGTAGAAGAAGAATAGGTTGCTTATCTAATTGTTAATGATTAACTTAGGGTAAATGTAAAATATTTTTATTTAGGAAACAATCCTTTGCAAATACTACATTTTTACATGCCGGTACCTAATGATGATCTATCACGTAAAGTACATTGTTTTCATCGCTGAAGTAAGGAATGTTGGTGATCTTTTCCATGGCCTAATTTTTATCTGTTTAAGGTAAATGCGGTTTTATAAACCTGCTTTTACTATTAGTCGGATTTTATTGCAGCAGAGGGAACAAGAAATTTTATTTTAATTGATCCGCTTGTATTTCAGCCGATGACTTTACTTCAATTAACATTTCATCCATAATCAATTATCAATTGGTATATATGCTTCGCCCTGCTATGCCTATTTTAGCCGGAATATATTAACCAATTGTTGACGATGAACGGATATAGCAATTAATTAGTGCCGTATATTAAATTCTCATTCAGAAACTACCTATAAGTACAAGATTAAATAGATGAATAAAAAGTTATTGGTGTTACTATGCGCAATCTTAATAGCTAAATGCGCGTTTGCACAAACCATAGATTCTGCTTCCCACCGTGAACATTTGCTGATGGATTTCGGCTGGCGCTTTGCTTTAGGCCATCCTTATGACACTAAAAAGGATTTTAATAATGGCACGGGTTATTTTTCCTATCTGGCCAAAACGGGCTATGGCGATGGTGCTGCGGCCCCCGGTTTTGACGACCGAACCTGGCGTAAAGTAAACCTGCCGCATGATTGGGCCGTTGAGCTTGGCTTTAGCAAAAGAGGCAGCGCAAGTCACGGCTATAAAGCCATAGGGCGAAATTTCCCGGAGTCGAGTGTTGGCTGGTACCGTAAAAAGTTTTACATCCCGGCAGGCGATTTGGGTAAGCATATCAGCATAGCTTTTGATGGTGTTTACCGTAACTCAATTGTTTGGGTTAACGGGCATTATCTGGGTGACGAGCAAAGCGGCTATAACAGTTTTGAATACAATATTTCCGAGTACCTGAATTATGGTGGCGAAAATGTAATTGCTGTACGTGTTGATGCTACTATGGAAGAAGGATGGTTTTACGAGGGAGCAGGCATTTATCGCCATGTATGGCTCAATAAGACCAATCCTTTGCATGTAGCTACAAACGGTACATTTGTAACTACACAAGTGAGTGATAAAGCAGCCAATATAAATACCGTAACCACAATTAATAACGATGATGCCAAAACGCGCAGCTTTAGCGTTGTGCAATCTGTTGTTGATGCAGCAGGCAATATCGTCGCTACAAAGCGTATTGCTGATCTCAGCCTAAAACCATTTACTTCTCAGGATGTAAATGCGGGTATAACGGTTAGTGATCCAAAATTATGGTCGATTGAAACACCTTACTTATATCACTTGCAAACTATAGTTGAAGAGGATGGAAAGGCAATAGACAATTACCAAACTAATTTCGGTATCCGTACCATCCGGTTTGATGCCAATGCAGGTTTCTTTCTGAACGGGAAACATGTGGAGATAAAAGGAACCAACAATCACCAGGATTTTGCGGGTGTGGGTACTGCGATGCCTGATGCTTTGCAAGATTTCCGCATCCGGACATTAAAAAGCCTGGGCAGCAATGCTTATCGCTGCTCGCACAACCCGCCAACGCCCGAACTGCTTGATGCATGCGATAGATTGGGTATGCTGGTGATTGATGAGAACAGGTTAATGGGTGTATCATCAACTGAATTGGGTGATCTTAAGGGACTTATCATCCGTGACAGGAACCATCCATGTGTGATCAGCTGGTCGATAGGTAACGAGGAGTGGGGTATTGAGAACACTATCGTTGGTGCCCGCATAGCTACTACTATGCAGAATTATGCCCAAAGTATTGACTCTACGCGATACATCACTGCCGCCTTTAGTGGTGGCGTAGGTTCGGGTATCTCAAATGTGATGCAGTTGATGGGGTACAACTACGTGGTTAACAAAAACACCGATGAACATCATAAGAATAACCCAACGCAGTATAGCTGGGGTACGGAAGAAGGCTCAACCGTAGCTACAAGGGGGATTTACACTACTGACACTGTGAAGCAATATCGCGCGGCTTATGATGAGCGGCAGAATGAAAACTCGCTGAGCATTGAGGAAGGATGGAAGCACTATGCCGCCCGCCCTTACCTTGCCGGTATGTTTATATGGACAGGGTTCGACTATCGTGGAGAACCTACACCATTTGGCTGGCCGTCTGTCGAATCTTATTTCGGTATGGTAGATGCTTGCGGATTTTTGAAGGATGATGCCTGGTACCTGCGTTCATGGTGGACAGAGACACCGGTAGTTCATCTGCTGCCCCATTGGAACTGGAAAGGAAAAGAAGGACAAAACATAAAAGTTTGGGTATATAGCAATTGCGATGAGGTTGAACTGTTCCTGAACAAAAAGAGCCTCGGCAAAAAAACAATGGAACGCAACAGTCATTTGGAATGGATCGTGAACTATACGCCCGGTACACTTGAAGCTAAAGGGTACAAAAATGGAAAGGTAACAGCCAGTGACATTGTAAAAACAACCGACGATCCTATCGCAATAGTGCTAAGTGCCAACAAAACCGAAATTAAAGCTGATAAGGAAGATTTGGCGTTAATTACAGTGCAGGTTAATGATAAAAATAACCTGCGTGTGCCTACAGCAGATAATGAGATAACATTTTCCATTAGTGGCCCGGGTAAAATTATTGGCGTAGGTAATGGCAATAATACATCATTAGAGGCTGATCAATTTTTAGAAAGAACAAGCGTAGTACCGATAGAACATCTTAAAGAAAAGAAAGTAGCAGCCCTGAATAATAATAGTGCCGAAGTAGCTGCTGATTATGATGATAGCGCATGGCAAAAGGCATTTCATGATGAACGGAATGAAAGCTTTGGGCAAAATGTTAAGGCACTGGTTTATCGCGGCAGCTTTACTTTGCCCGATGATGAAAACAGCGCTGTTATAACACTTTTTTATAAGAGCATAGGCAAAATGCAGTCGGTTTACATTAATGGGAAACAGATTGGCAATAATTTGCCGGAGGATAAAAACGGGAATGAATTTAAACTAAGTTCATTGTTGGTGCATCCTGGTATTAATACCATTGCAATTGAAGCGGTACCCCTTACCAAAATGCACAGCTGGGATCCATTGAATACTAATCCCGGACTGATACAACTGCTATATCCTGCGCAGGCATGGAGACGGAAGTTATTTAACGGTTTGGCCCAGGTTATTGTACAATCAACCGGTGAGAAGGGGCAAATTGTGTTAACGGCAACATCGCCGAGCGTAAAAACAAGTGTGTTAAAAGTAAATGCCGTACCGTCGGCGACGAGAGCGTCGGTAGCATCGGTTGGTCAATAATTGAGTAAAAATAATTATAATTAATAATGAAAAGAGTAGTTTGTTTTTTGTCCTTATTCATCTCCATACATGCTTTTGGTCAGCAGATCATTAGTAATGATTCCTCGGTTAATGTCGCGTTTAAGCTGGCTTTAAATACAGTCGACATAAATACCCGCCGGGGAATATTGGCAGCCGGTGGCGATTACGGCGGTGAATGGACGAGAGATATTTCCATCAACTCATGGAACGGCGCCAGCTTATTGCGCCCGGAAGTTGCTGAAAGCTCTTTATGGAGCATCACCATTAACAGGGATACCATAGGCCACCAATATTGGGATAAAATTATATGGGTGATAGCAGCATATAACCATTATTTGATAACAGGCGATAAGGTGTTTTTGAAACAGGCCTATAAATGTTCGGCCAATACCATGCAGGCATTGGAGCAGCAGGAACTGGATAGCAAATATGGCTTATTTAAAGGGCCATCGGTATTTAATGATGGTATTGCAGGCTATCCGGAGCCCATTTATGAACCGGGTAATAATTCATCATCGGTATTAGATCATAAAAACTCAGCTTACATTAAATGTTTAAGTACTAATTGTATGTATTACGGGGCTTACATTGCTTTAAACAATATGGCCCGGATACTAAATGCAGGTACATCGGTTACAAACAACTACGCACAAAAGGCAAGTGACCTAAAGCAAAATATCCTGAAGTATCTTTATGATAAGAGCACCAACAGCTTCTATTATCTAATCGATCAGAATGGAAATGCCTTCAAGGCACAGGAAGGGTTGGGGATCTCATTCGCGGTTATCTTCCATGTCATTGATGGTGAAAAAGCAAATCAACTTATAAAAAACGCGGCGGTATCAAAATATGGCATCACCTCAATTTATCCTGATTTCCCGAGAAACTCAAAAGACAAACCTGGCAGGCATAATAATATCGTATGGCCCATGGTGAATGGCTTTTTTGCTAAGGCTGCAATAGCTTCAGGTGATTATTCAACGTTTGCCAATGAGCTGTATAACCTGACCCATCTGGCGCTTGATGAGGACAAAGGCAATTACAATTTTAGAGAGGTATATAATCCGTATACAGGTCAGCCCGATGGGGGATGGCAGGCCAATGGCAATGAGCACCCTGAATTTCATTGGGAATCGTGCAAATTACAAACATGGTCGGCTACGGCGTATATATCCATGGTAATTGATGGCATTATCGGATTACGATTTGATGAAAGTGCTTTAGCTTTTGCACCGTATCTTCCGCATGGAATAGATCACATAGAATTAAAGGACTTAGCTTATCGTAATTCAGTACTCGATATATCTATAAAAGGGGAAGGCAAATTAATAAAAACCTTTACTGTTGATGGTAAGGCATCAGCAAGCCATTCTTTCAACTCCTTAACAAAAGGAAAGCACAATATTGCTATTGTGCTTCGGTAATTGTTGTGTTATGTAGGGGTTATAATAATTTTGGCTTATCCGAGCCTTTGCCAAACCTGTAGCCCAGGGTGATTTCGTGCGTAGGCATGTTAAAACCGCCCAGGTTATCAGATGCCAACCCAAACTGGTAGCTGTAACCGATATGGAAATTGCTAACATTCAGCGTAAAAATACCCGCCATTTCATTGTTGGTACGGTAATTTATGCCCAAGCCGATCACCTGCCTGAATATAACTGTGCTTGAAATATCAGCAATAATTGGCACACCCTGTACGTATGATACCAATGTGGCAGGTTTTACGGCTACGTCCTCGTTGATATTGGCTATGAAGGCTCCTGAAAAGTAATAGTGGTTCTTGAAATTGTTATTATCCTGTACAGAGGCTGTTCCCAGGCTGGTGATGGATAATTCAGGCACTGATATACCAACGTAATACCAATCCGTATAAAACATCACGCCGAAGCCTAAATTGGGTTTGGTTTCTCTTACGTCGTTAGCAAATACGGGGTCGTTAGCATCCAGACTTGAATAGTTGGCTACATAGTTGCGCACTCCTGCATTTAATGATACTGATAAAAAGTTCTTCGGGCTCAATTGTATTGCTTTTGCAAAATAAGCGTTTACCTCGGTCTGGTGTTCTATGGCAAACTTATCATTCAGTACTATCAAACCGGCTGCGGCGTCAATAGACTCAATAGGAACATTTACATCAGCCATAAAGCTTGTCGGCGAGCCATCTACGCCCAGCCATTGCCTGCGGGCAAGGGTATTTACTGATGCTGCCTTATCCAGCAGCGAATATGCCGGATTAAAAGGCGTAAGATTATCCATATACTGCGTATAGGTAAACTGGCTGTTCTGCGCGTGTACATTCGCGGATAGTGCCATAAAAAACAGGATGCTTACCAGCGTTGCGGTAATACCATTGTTTATCGGTTTCAATTTCATCTTCATTACTGATATTTTAGTACTAAAAATCCTGTTTTACGTTTGCTCTCTCCGTTAACTGTATATTCAAGCAGGTAGAAGTATGTTCCCGCCTGCTGCAGGGCTCCTGTGATGTTTGAACGGCCATCAAAAACACGGCTGCTATTATCATAGCTGCGGGTTTGATATACTTTTACACCATTTCGGTTTACTATGGTCACCTGGTTATCCGGATAGTTCTTGATGCCTTCGATCGTGAATACATCGTTAATGCCATCACCATTTGGCGAAACGGCCTGGTGAACCACAATTTCATCACCTCCGGCATCAACAACCGTAATTACTGCTCCTGTAGTTGATGCAGCGTTATAATTATTATCGCCCGGTTGTGATACCGTTAAACTGGTTGTGCCAATACGTAATGCATCTAATGTTTGTCCGCTTATACTGGCTATAGTATTATCGCTTATACTAAAGGTAAGAGGGAGGCCCGAGCTGGATGTGATCACACTCAAATCATACTGCGTGCCTTTTGTCAGAGTTGGAATACTCAGCACACTGATAGTTTGATTGGCTTTATTGATCACTAAGGCCTGGCTCGCTGTTGGTGTTGTAGTATAGTTTGGATTTGCAGCCAAAGTTGCAGTTATCAAAGTGTTACCTGCACCCGTGATATGTATTTTACCATTTACAATGGTAGCCGCGGCAGGGTTACTGCTGGTATAAAGTACCGTTTCACCATCACTGGCTACCGCGCCCGGGTCAAAATCCGGACTGCCATAGGTTTCTACCGGTAATGGATTAAAGGTAAGCGTACGGATGGCCTGGTTTACAGTAAGCGTACCGACTACGTAGGTAATGGTGTAGTTGGCATCCACAGCCCCGCTGGCGGTAATAGGATAAGTGCCTACCGGCGATGTGCTGGTAGCTGTAGTAGTTATTGTTGGTGCCGTAGTTAAACTTGCTGCATTATCTCCATTTACAAAACCGGTATAGGCAGCGGTAAAAGTTGGTAATGGTAATCCGTAAGTTGTGGTCTGGTCATTAGCTGTTATAGTTAACGGTACTTTGCCTATGGTTAAAGCACCTGCCACGTAGGAAATGGTATAGTTGGGGTCAACCGCGCCGCTTGCGGTAATAGCGTAAGTGCCTGCCGGGGATGTTGCAGTGCCGGCGGTAGTTAACGTTGGCGCAGTGGTTAAGCTGACCGAGTTATCGCCATTAACAAAACCGCTGTAGCTGGCAGTTAAGGCCGGTATTGCACCACCGTATACCGATGTTTGGTTATTGGCAGTTATGGTTAAGGCTGCCTGACCAATAGTTAAAGTCCCTGCTACATAGCTGATGGTATAATTAGGGTCGACAGCTCCGCTCGCGCTTATTGGGTAAGTGCCTGCCGGTGATGAAGCCGTACCTGCAGTGGTGATAACCGGTGCGGTAGTTAAGCTTGAAGCGTTATCGCCATTAACAAAACCACTATAGCTAACAGTTAGGGCAGGTAATGCCGAACCGTAAGTAGAAGTTTGGTTATTAACGGTTACAATCAGCGCAGATTTACCAATAGCTAAAGTACCTGCCTCATAACTGATATTATACTTAGGATCCACCGCGCCACTCGCAGTAATAGGGTAGCTACCTGCCGGAGATGCAGATGTTCCTGTTGTGGTGAGCGTTGGTGCAGTAGTTAAACTTGCTGCATTATCGCCATTTACAAAACCGGTATAACTGGCTGTTAATGCAGGTATGGCAGCGCCGTGAACTATGCTCTGGTTGTCGGCGGTGATGGTAAGGTTGGCTTTGCTGATAGTTAATGTGCCTACTACATAGCTGATGGTATAGTTAGCATCAACCGCGCTGCTGGCTGTAATTGGGTAGCTACCTGCCGGAGACGAAACTGTTGCCGTTGCTGTTATTGTAGGTATAGTGGTTAAGCTTGCCGCGTTATCGCCATTAACAAAGCCGGAGTAACTGGCTGTAAGAGCAGGCAATGCTGAGCCATAGGTTGAGCTTTGATTATCTGCAGTAATGGTTAATGCTGCTTTGCTTGTGGTTAATGTGCCTGCAGTATAACTGATATTATAGTTAGCATCCACCGCGCCGCTGGCTGTAATAGGATAGCTGCCCGCAGGTGATGCTGATGAAGCAGTTGTGTTGAGTGTTGGTGCAGTGGTTAAGCTGGCAGCGTTATCGCCATTAACAAACCCACTATAACTGGCTGTTAGTACCGGTAATGCTGTGCCATAGGTTGAACTTTGATTGTCAGCCGTTATGGTCAAAGCAGCTTTTGCAATGGTTAGCGTGCCGGGAACATATACGATGATGTAATTAGGATCAGCAGCTCCGCTTGCGGTAATAGCATAGGTGCCGGCCGGTGATGCAGATGTGGCAGCTGTTGTAATAGTAGGTGCTGTAGCTAAACTTGAAGCGTTATCGCCATTTACAAAACCACTGTAGCTTGCTGTTAGTGCTGGAAATGCCGAACCATACACAGAGTTTTGATCATTTACGGTGATGGTTAACAGCGCCTTACCAATGGCTAATGTGCCTGCCACATAACTGATATTGTAATTAAGGTCCACCGCGCCGCTTGCAGTAATAGGGTAGCTACCTGCCGGTGATGCCGATGTAGCTGCTGTACTAATCGTTGGCGCTGTGGTTAAACTTGCCACGTTATCGCCATTAACAAAGCCGCTGTAACTTACGGTTAGGGCCGGAATAGCTGCGCCGTGCGCTATGCTTTGATTATCGGCAGTAATGGTAAGGTTTGCCTTACTTATGGTTAAGGTACCTGCTACGTAGCTAATGGTATAGTTAGGATCCACCGCTCCGCTTGGGTTAATGGGATAGGAGCCAGCAGGTGATGCAGAAGTACCAGTGGTGCTTAATGTTGCAGCGGTTGTTAAGCTTGCCACATTGTCACCATTTACAAAACCGCTATAACTGGCTGTTAGCGCAGGTAATGCAGAGCCATAAGTTGAGTTTTGGTTATCAGCAGTAACCGTTAATGCAGCTTTGCCGATGGTAAAAGTTCCCGCCACATAACTGATGGTATAGTTAGGGTCAACCGCGCCACTTGCTGTAATCGGATAGCTGCCAGCAGGCGATGCTGATGTTGCAGTGGTACTGAGTGTAGGCGCTGTGGTTAGGCTTGCCGCGTTATCCCCATTAACAAAACCGGTATAACTGGCAGTAAGCACAGGTAATGCGGAGCCATAAGTTGAACTTTGGTTATCGGCAGTAACGGTTAGTGCTGCTTTGCCTATGGTTAATGCCCCTGCAACATAACTGATAGTGTAATTAGGATCAGCGCCGCCACTTGCCGTAATAGCATAAGTACCTGCCGGTGATGCTGATGTTGCAATAGTGCTTATTGTAGGCGCTGTTGATAAACTGGCAGCGTTATCGCCATTTACAAAACCGCTATAATTTACCGTTAAGGCAGGTAATGCCGAGCCATACACAGAGGTCTGGTTATCAACTGTAATAGTAAGCAATGCCTTACCAATAGATAAAGTACCCGCTACATAACTGATGTTATAGTTGGCATCAACCGCTCCACTTGCAGTAATTGGGTAACTGCCTGCCGGAGATGCCGATGTAGCGGTAGTGCTGAGCGTTGGTGCTGTGGTTAAACTTGCCACATTATCCCCGTTAACAAAACCGCTGTAACTGGCTGTCAAAGTAGGTATGGTTGCGCCGTGAGCTATGTTTTGGTTATCCGCCGTAATGGTAAGGTTTGCTTTGCCGATGGTAAAAGTTCCGGTCACATAGCTGATAGTATAGTTAGCATCAACCGCTCCGCTTGCGTTAATAGGATAGGTGCCTGCCGGAGATGCAGCGGTGCCTGTAGTACTTGCGGTTGCCGCAGTGGTTAAACTTGTAACATTATCACCATTTACGAAACCGCTGTAACTTACTGTAAGTGCAGGTAATGTTGCACCATAAGTTGAGTTTTGATTGTCGGCGGTAACGGTCAGTGCTGCCTTGCCGATGGTTAAATTTCCGGCAACATAGCTGATGGTATAGTTAGGGTCAACTGCTCCACTTGTATTAATTGGATAGTTACCTGTTGGCGATGCTGCTGTGGCTGTAGTGCTGGCGGTTGCCGCAGTGGTTAAATTTGTAACATTATCACCATTTACAAAACCGCTGTAACTTACTGTAAGTGCAGGTAATGCCGCACCATAGGTTGAACTTTGGTTATCAGCAGTAACCGTTAATGCAGCTTTGCTGATGGTTAATGTACCCGGCGTATAGCTGATGGCATAATTTGGATCTACTGCGCCGCTTGCGATAAGGGCGTAAGTACCTGCCGGTGATGCTGATGTTGCAGTAGTGCTTATTGTGGGCTGAGTGGCCAGACTTGCCGAGTTGTCTCCGTTAACAAAACCGCTATAGCTTAACGTAAGCGTTGGCAATGCTGATCCATAAACTGAGGCCTGGTTATTAACTGTAATAGTAAGCAGTGCTTTACCAATAGCTAAGGTACCTGCCACATAATTAATATTATAATTAGGATCGACAGCGCCGCTTGCAGTGATAGGGTAGCTGCCTGCCGATGATGCCGATGTTGCTGTAGTGCTAAGTGTTGGTGCTGTGGTTAAACTGGCCACATTATCACCATTAACAAAACCACTGTAACTTGCTGTCAAAGCAGGTATGGCTGCCCCGTGAGCGATGCTTCGGTTGTCGGCAGTAATGGTTAGGTTGGCTTTGCCTATGGTTAAAGCTCCGGCCACATAGCTGATGGTATAGTTAGGGTCCACAGCTCCGCTTGTATTAATTGGATAATTACCTGCCGGTGATGCAGCAGTTGCCGTTGTACTTGCGGTTGCCGCGGTAGTCAAACTGGCCACATTATCACCATTAACAAAACCACTGTAACTTACTGTTAGTGCAGGTAATGCCGCGCCATAGGTTGAGCTTTGGTTATCGGCAGTAACGGTCAATGCAGCTTTGCCGATGGTTAATGTGCCAGCCATATAGCTGATGGTATAGTTAGGGTCTACCGCTCCGCTTGTATTAATAGGATAATTACCTGCCGGTGAAGCAGCAGTTGCGATAGTGCTTGCGGTTGCCGCGGTGGTTAAACTTGTAATATTATCACCATTTACAAAACCGCTGTAGCTGACTGTAAGTGCAGGTAACGCCGCGCCATAAGTGGAGCTCTGGTTATCGGCAGTAACCGTTAAGGTAGCTTTGCCGATGGCTAAATTTCCTGCCACATAAGTTATTGTATAGTTAGCATCAACCGCTCCGCTTGTATTAATAGGGTAATTACCTGCCGGTGAAGCAGCAGTTGCGGTAGTGCTTGCGGTTGCCGCAGTGGTTAAACTTGCAATATTATCACCATTTACAAAACCGCTGTAGCTGACTGTAAGTGCAGGTAACGCCGCGCCGTAGGTTGAGCTTTGGTTATCGGCAGTAACGGTCAATGCAGCCTTGCCGATTGCTAAAGTGCCCGCCACATAAGTTATTGTATAGTTAGGGTCAACCGCTCCGCTTGTATTAATAGGATAATTACCTGCCGGTGATGCTGCTGTGGCTGTAGTGCTTGCGGTTGCTGCAGTAGTCAAACTTGTAACATTATCACCATTTACAAAACCGCTGTAACTTACTGTTAGTGCAGGTAATGCCGCGCCATATGTTGAGTTTTGATTATCGGCAGTAATAGTTAAGGCTGCTTTGCCAATGGTTAAAGTACCCGCCACATAAGTTATCGTATAATTAGGGTCTACCGCGTTGCTTACGATAATAGGATAGGTATTTACCGGCGATGCTGATGTACCGGTAGTGCTCAAAGTTGGCGCTGTGGTTAAGCTGGCGGCGTTATCGCCATTAACAAAGCCAGCGTAGCTTGCTGTTAAAGTTGGTAATGCAGAGCCGTATGTTGAAATTTGGTTATCGGCAGTAATAGTTAATGCTGCCTTGCCAATAGTTAACGTGCCGGGAGCGTAGGTAATAATATAGTTAGGATCAACGGCACCACTTGCATTAATTGCATAGGCGTTGGCCGGTGATGCAGCGGTTGCTGTTGTAGTTAACGTTGGCGCGGTAGTTAAACTTGCCGCGTTATCGCCATTAACAAAGCCTCCATAGCTTGCTGTTAAAGTTGGCAATGCTGAGCCGTATGTTGATGTTTGATTGTCGGCAGTAATGGTTAAAGGCGCCTGGGCAACTGTTAATAATTGCGAAACACTGGTTGCTGCTGAGTGCGTGCCATCAGCCGCTTGTGATGCCGTGATATGTGCTGTACCAGCCCCTACAATATGGATATTACCGCTTACTATGGTAGCTACGGCTGTGTTATCGCTACTATAGGTAATTGGGGGCGTGCCATTGTTGGTACTGGTTGCGCCAGGTGCAAAATCGGCAGCGCCATAGGTTTTAGTGGGCAGCGGGTTAAATGTAATATTTTGCGAGATCAGTGACGGTGTTACAGTAAAAGTAGTTGATGGGCCTGATCCTGGTGTCACATTTCCTGCCAGGTCTGATGCCGTATTTGCGGCTATGGAAATGCCTAATGTTCCGGTACCACTAATGCCTGTAATGCTTACCGTATAAGTTTTGCCCGATCCGGTTACAGAAACAGTACCCGTAGCAGTGCCTGTGGTAATAAGCGAAACATTACCTGCTGTAATCGTACTGGCATTAAAGTTGGCATCGGCATAAGTTACAGTATAAGTTACCGGGCCGGTTGAGGTGCTGCTTACCGATGGGCTGCTTATGTTTATAGTTGGAACTGTTTTATCAAAAGTAATGTCATCACCGGCGGCTACATCATTATAGGTTGTTTGGTTGCCTGCCGGGTCGGTTAGCGCCAATGTAAATGGTATTCTTCCTTCGGCGTCGCTTGCAGCCATGGTGTAGCTTGCTAAATAGCTGTTTACACCTGTACTTGTGGCTGTAATGGTATGACCGGCTATGGTAACAACCGGTGTTTGCACAGTTTCGCTTGAGCTGAAGGTAAGTGATATTACATCACCAACTTTGGCAAAAGCGCTATTTGTTGTATTGTTTGATGCGTAGATCAATCCGGTAGCAATTGGTGCAGTTTTATCAATAGTATAGGCCTGCCCCGCAAAAGGAAGCGTTGTGCTTATACCCGGGCTTAATCCCGTAGCGTTGCCAAGGTTTAATGCTATAGTGCCATCGCCTGTGCCTGTATTAACCGTTACTGTGTAGGTAGTGCCTGAGCCAGCTACTGATGTAACGCTTGCGCCGCTAACAGTACCTGTAGTTGTTAATGGAAAATTACTTGTGGTTACACCTGTTTCAGCCGCTGAAAAAGTTACTGTATATTGTACCGAAGCAGCATTGGTTGGGCTAATTGTAGCCAGATTAATTGAGTTAATAGCCGACAACGATACAGGGGTTACATTATTAGGATTGTTAGTGGCTGTAGTTGTAAGATAGTTTTGGCTGCCTGCAGGGCCGTTATATTCCACTGCCATTACTCGGTAAGTGTTGCCTGCTGTAAGGCCCGTAATATTTACTGTAGAGCCCGTGCCGTTATACACGCAATACCATCCACTGCCGCCAATTTGCGTGCCTGATGTATAGGCTGTATTAGCTGTATAGGTAGTACTGTTTACAGGCAATGGGCTGCCGGTTGATGCCTGGGCAATAAAAACAGCCCTTGATGAGCCGCTGCCGTTGGTCCAGCTGGCGGTGGTGCCTGTTGCCGTGGTATTAGTAAAGGTTACGTTGGTAGCCTGGGTAACCGGGGTGCCTATTAGTTGTATAATATTGCCCTGGTTATCAGTGCCGCCGTTAGTCCCGCCATCGTTTACATAGATATTGGTGGGGTTTACTATGGCTAAACCATAAGGGAAATCAAACCCATCGCTGCTTAAACCGGTGTAAATAGTTGTAGGCGTACCTGTGTCTCCTGTATATCTTACCAATGCATAGCCCGGAAAGCTATTAACTTGTGTGGCATACAGGTTATTAGAGGCATCAACAGCTAAAGAGGTTACGTATTGGTTGGTTGATATAGTTGATACCGCGTATGAGCTTGCTTTAGTTAATTTGTAAACATGGCCGCCATCGTTATTAGCATTATCATTATCAAAAGAATCAGCTACATAAACATCGCCTGCGGAGTTTACTGCCAGGCCACTGGGTGCAGTGTAAGAATCGCCGCTTAGTAAGCCGGCCGCATCTAACTTATCATATAAAACAGTGCCTGCCGAGCCTGCACTGCTGCCTGCCGCATATTTAACAACTTCGTAAGCGCCAATCCCGCTGTTACCACCATCTGCATTTAAATTGTATACTACGGCATATATATTATCGCTCGCATCAACTGCAAGGGCGGAGTAGTAGCCCAAGCTTGCAGTACCTGTTTGGTAAACTGAAGCTGTGTATGATGTACCACCATTAAATTTAAGCTTGATGATATTGCCATAAGGCACTGTAGCGCCGTCATTATCGGTAGTGAGGTAAACATCGCCATTGCTGGTTACAATAAGCCCCGTTCCGTAATCGCCTGCATTATCATTATCCGGAAAGCCATCATAAATTACGGTAGGGGAGCCCGTGCCGTTGGTATATTTTACAACTTCGCCCTGGGTGCCGCTGGCGTCAGCTTGTAATGCATATATATTACCGCTTGCATCCTTGGCTAAAGCAGTTGCCAGGGCATTTGTTGAGAGGGTAACGCTCGTAAATTGTGCACGGGCAGGCAACGCTGTTCCAATAAAAAGAATTATTGCTGAAACAATGTAAAAACCTTTTGTAAATAATGCTTTCATATTTTTTGGTTTTTATATACACAGGTATGGGTTTTGCCAGCCACTCACACTTTCCTCATGAATCTCTTTAAAATCCGGTGAATCGAATCTTAAGCCATTGCCCTGACTTATTACTGTTTTATAGATCTTTTTTGATGATGTTTTAATAGAAACCACATTAATTACCGGTAACGAAAAACCGGATAGCGGGTAAAAATTACGTTCGCCCCTTGGCCCAGTTACTGATTCTTTTTGAAGGAGTTTTATAACTGAGGCCCAGTCGCGCTTTAAAAGCTGTGGTTTAACTTCCCGTAAGGCAAGCCCGGCTTCATAACCTAATAAACCATAAATATTGGCCATCTGCCCGCCGAGGCTTTCATATCTTTTTACAAATTCTTTATTATGGATATTTTCGGCATTACGGTTCCATGATGTAGCCGCGTATAATTTTAGGTCTAATCCCGCAATATCCTCTAATAGATCATCATACACCATATTCTCCACTACACACAACGGGATATGTTTGTGAAAGGGTGATTGCCGCCACGCGGCTAAAAACTCATTCCCCATATTACCTGCAAAAACAGCATGCACATAGTTGGGAGTGTGCAGTTTAATCTCGCTAAAAAAACTATCAAGGTGTAATCTTTTAATGTCAGAAGGGTCGCGCGGAATTACATGCAGCCCCATTTGGGTTGCCCCGGCTGCACAGGCCCCTTTATAAAAAGCACCACTTAAATGATAACCGGCCTCATACACAGGCATCACCATCATTCCGGTGCCGCCGTATTGTTTATGCGCCCAATTACCTAAAGCGTATTGTGATTGCCATATTTGTTGCGAAGAATAAAATATACGCGGGCTGAGGTGGTTGAAATAAGGAATATACTCACCCATATCAAAAAAGAAAGCCAATTTATTATGCAATTCTATTACAGGGATGATATCAGGCAGAGATTTATAGCTTATCAAGCCTGAGATTATATCAACCTGGTCAAAAAATATCAGCTTGTTTACAGCTTCCAGCGCGTTTTTAGCATCCCCCATTTGCGTATAAATAGGGATGAACTGAATTTCATTTTGTTTAATAGTGCCGGGATATAATCCCTGTAATATGCCGGCCATTAAATGGTGGCCATAAAAGGGATAGACCCCCGAATAGGGGGTCAACAAACCTATTTTTATTGGCGTTGTCAATTTGAATAAGATTAATAGGCTGGATGATGCTTAGTTTCTTGAAGGAAAAATCCCTGACGTAATTATAATATATGAAACAGCAAGATAAGGCTGTAGAATTGAAACAGGTATCCCACTACCTGTAATACCAATAGCATTTGGGGCTAAGGTAGTGTTAGGGGCTGTAGTTGTATAAATTTTCCCAACCTCAGCAGCAGGTCCTGAACCGGTTACCGGCCCCTTTGATAAAAAGGTTGTGGTGCCGGGGATACCTGTTGTTCCTGTGCCATTGTTTGCATTAAGCGAGTGTGAGTGCTGAGGTAGATTACTGATCAGCAATGATACGTTTTCTGTACCGCTCGCTTGCCCTATAACATAATTACTTGTCCCCGGCCCTTGTCCCTGGCCAATAGGAACCCGGCCGCGCAAATCGGGTATGGCAAAAGTAGTTGTGCCGTTACCTCCATAAAAAGTGCCTATTAGTGAAAAAAGGGCGGTGTTTTGCGCTATTGATATTAGCTGGCCACTACAAAATAAAGATCCGCGGGGATTAAAATTACCGGCGAATATAAATATTAGTGCAAGGTATACTTCCATAATAAATAAGGCTTGGATTAAGGTTTATAATTGGTTGAATAATTAAATCAATATTAGATATATTTTTCTTTAAATTTTAAATTTGAATAAAAAAAAAGTGAAAAAAACGACTGATTATCAGTTGTTTAAGTATCTGTAAATAAAATATCGCCATTGTTATGTTTTTTAATGTAAACACATTTAATTATAGTTAATCTTAAAAATGAACAATGTGAACATATAAGAATTATTGTTAGTAACTATCTGTTCATCAAATAGATGCATTGATCATATTATTTTGAATTTCTAAAAAAATATTTAATACATTTAAATGCTAATTATATCACAATTTATATCACAATGAACAATCACCGCAGGTTATTTCTTAGCCAATTGTCATTAGTAGCCGGCGCAGCCGCTTTAAGCAAGCCAATGGATTCGATGGCTGTTATCAGCAAGCATGTGAATACATTATGTGCAGCTAAAACCAATGTTACTATTTACCATACTAATGATCTGCATGGCCACATTAATGCAGCTTATAATAATATAGGTGGACTTAACCATATAAAAACTCTGTTGAGAGATCAGGATACCAGCGGGTTGTTATTGGATGCAGGTGATTTTATAGATGGATCGAATATATTAGCGCATCAGAAAGAGGTGATCTCTACAATGAATGCCATGGGATACCATGCTGCTACTATTGGCAATCATGAACTTGCCCTCGGGCAGGATCACCTGGCTGCACTTGCTTCGTTAATGCAATTTGCACTGGTGAATTGCAATTATAAATTTAATAGTGAATTGAGTAAGGTGGTAAAGCCATATATTATTATAAACAGTGGTAAATATAAAATAGGCATCACTGGTGTTGGCCTGCAGGTTGCAGGTGTAATTTATGATGATGCCATAAAATGCGCCAACCAAACGGCAAAACTACTGAAAGAGGATGAGCATTGCGATGTGGTTATCTGTCTTTCACATTTGGGCTATCAGCAGGAAGACGGCAAGCCTGATAATAAGACGTTAGCAAGGGAATCTGAACATATAGATATGATCATTAGCGGCCATAACCGTAAGTTAATGAGCGGCCAGCTAATAATGCGAAATAAAAACAGACACGAAGTGATTATTAGCCATGCTGCCTGGAATGGCCTTATGGTAGGTAAAGCCGTATTTAGTTTTGACGGTGGCAAACAAAAAAACAATATTGATACCAGGTACATGGTACCTGGCCAGCCTTATGGCCAAAAGTTTGCAGCTTCGTACGCCAATTTGTGCTTAATGAATCAACAGGCTTAGGCAGGCAATAATTAAAAGTTCCACCTTTATGATCCGATATGCCAAATTATCGTTGCCGTTTGATGCCGGACTTACCCAAAGCGAATTGTTAACGATAAAAAAAGAATGGCTACCGCATTTTAATACAGCATATTATGAAGGCGGGTGGTCTGGGATCGCATTACGATCAGCCGAAGGCAAACACGGAAATATCATCCCCGAATTGATGGGTGAGACTGAATATCGTGATACTATATATATGTACCGTTTCCCATCGGTTATAAAATTGCTTTCAGTATTAGCATGCCCTGTTATGTCTGTACGGTTTTTAAACTTGCAGGCTGGTGCAACTATTAAAGAGCATACCGATGAAGGTCTGCTTTTTGAACAGCATGAAGTCCGTTTACATTTCCCGGTGTTTACCAATACTGATGTTGAGTTTTATGTAGATGGCGAACGCGCAATTATGGATGTAGGCGATTGCTGGTATATGAATGCGCATTTGCCCCACAGTGTGGCGAATAAAGGCGCTACGGAGAGAATACACCTTGTTATAGACTGTAAGGTGAATGATTGGCTAACTGAACTGATCGAATCATCTGCTGTAATTTCAATCAAGGAACAAAAGCAAAATCCTGAACTGTTAATGGTTATTAAAGAACTCCGCCGGCAAAACACAACTACATCCAACGCGTTGGCCGATGATATGGAACGACAACTAAATAAGGATCATGTTTGATTTTCCATTTAATTGGGTACCGTATAAGCTCACGACCAAGGGAGGCCAGATTCAATGTTATTGGCTAAACACTTATGGCGAACCATTCACCGAGCCTTTTTTTGATGAAACTATTTTAAAGTGTAAAGGACTTGATGCTCGGTATGCCGCTATATCATCAGTTAGTGATGTGAAAATGGTGACCGGGTGGGCTAATCAGGTTAGTGCGGTTGAACCAACTGCTATTATTTTTCATGTTTCGCGTTGCGGATCGACACTGGTTTCACAGCTTTTGGCAACTCTGAGTGAAAATATAGTGTTGGCTGAAGTCCCTTTTTTTGATGATGTATTACGCTTGCCTTATAAATACCAGGAATTTGATCAACCTGCCATTACAAAGTTGTTTACCGATGCTGTAAAATATTACGGACAAAAGCGAACAGGAAAAGAGCATAGCTTATTTATTAAAACAGATAGCTGGCATTTGTTTTTTTACAAGCAGTTTCGGGAGCTTTATCCAACTATACCTTTTATCATAATGTATCGCAAGCCGGATGAGGTGTTCAACTCGCACCGGAAACAACCCGGCATGCAGGCTGTAAATGGTTTAATTGAACCGCAATTGTTTGGTTTTGATGCCAATGAGGTTGCTAATATGCACCCGGATGATTACCTGGTCGCTGTAATTGAAAGTTATTTTAAGCAATGCCTTGAAATCGCAGTGGCGGATAGCCAATGCCTGCTCCTGAATTACAATGAAGGCCCAATGCAAATAATTGAAAAGATCGCTGCCTTTACAAAAACAGAGCTTACACCTCAGGATATTTTAAAGATGACTGAAAGAAGTCGTTATCATTCCAAAAGGCGGGGCGAAGTTTTTTCTGAAGTTAATAACCATCAGACGCATTTTAAGCTTGATAAAGCTATTGAATTATATAATTTATTGGAAGAAAAGAGAAAAACGGCGACTTTATAGACTACAGCCAAATGCTGCTTTCCTGCTTGTCGGCAGGTTCATAATTAATGTATTGCACAAATCTGGGCAGGGTAGAAGTGTTTGGACTGCTGCCATGCGGCAAGGCATGGTGCCATATGATAAAATCGCCGGCATTAGCAGCTATTGGTTTGGCACCCAAAGAGTATAGGTCCTGTTTACGCGGATCAGCGCCGGCGGGTAAACTTTTAAGCCAGTCTTCTATTCTGTTTTGAAAACCAGATACCAACGTAAATGCTCCCTGATTTTCTGCTGTATCAGCTAAATAAAGTATCCCCTGCGTACCTAATGGCATGGGCTGCATAATGCTGCTATCCCAATGCAATCGTGGCCCCTGAAAAGTGTAGGATTTGGTTTCAGGTGGGTTAAAGCCAACCCTGTCGGTGTTTACCCATATATCAGTCCGATTCCAGATTTCTTCAAAGGCCTTTTTTATTTTAAAAGCTTTACGATTTTGTTCAAGCGCAGGGTGCTGAAATAACTGCACCATGATGCCTTGTTTTGCCGGGTGGTTATTATACCATGTAGCCGGATCATACCTGTTTATATGAGTATGATCGCAAAGCGCATCAATAGCCTCATCGCAGCATTCTTTGGTTACGGCATTCCTGATAATTACATAGCCGTTTTCATGCCAGAAATCCCAATCCTCATTGCTTAACACATTGTCGCTTTGCGGTATGGTATTGTCAGTAATATTGCCACTGATAAACAACAGATTATATCGGGCTATTTTTTCCGGCTCGAGATCACCTGTAACCTGTAATACCCAGTCTTCAAACTTTTCAAATGATGGGTTTTCGAGGTATACATATTGAACGGTTTGTTCCAGCCCTAAGCCTAACGCGTTTAATAAGGTAATATCCAGCGTCCATTCATCAGTAAAAGCATCGGACTTAATTTCATTGTTTCTTTTTAAAACGGATTTATGCCAGTAACGCTTTAAATGCATTACTTGTAGTTTACCTGTTTCGGTAGATGAAGCGATAGCTTGGCCTATCATGATTTTACAGATGATATCGGTGAAATGTTTCTTAAAGATATACCTCTATTTATCCCCCCCAAAATAATCAACACCAAACTGATACTGTGATACGTTTATAGCAGAACCACCATCCTGGTTAAGTGCCGTTTTGGGTGCATAATCGGCATAAATATCAACTATATGGGCTATAGAAACCCCCAATTTTAGAGGCACGTTAAAAACTATATTGTGCATATTAGGAAATGCCCGCTCAGATACGTCTTGCGTTCCGCTGGTTTGGTAATAGGTAGTTAGGTTATACGCTTTGCCGCTGTAAGCTATGTAATTAATGGCAAGGCCCGCATCAACAAAAAACTTCCATTTTTTAGCGTTGTAAATATTCCATAAAATTTGAGGGGTAAACGAAGCCGTTGTCATCTTAAATGCTAAAGATTCGGAATAGGTTGTAAGGGTTGGCTCGTCTATATTACCGGAGTTGTTATCATTATATGTAGTGGCCAGGTTGGCTTTGGTGCCGGTGCTGAAACCTAATTGCAGCCTTAAGGCAACGCTTTGGGATTTATTGAAATAAACATCTGTACCTATATTTATTTGTGGCGAAATTGAATTAGACGTCTTTGCGTTACTTAGCGGATCAGAACCCTGGTAAGTGAATTGGGAATCATTTATACCCGCGCCAACAAAAATTACCGGGGCTGCATGTCCGGAGAGCGGGTTTTCAGGCGTTTGGGCTTTGGTGCAAACCGGAAATAATAGTACTAATAATACTGATTTGTAAAAGAATCTCATTAAGATAACGGCTTTAAGGTTAGTAATTAATGAGATTAGTACGTAAACAGGAATTATTTTGTTTAAAAGCATACCTGTTTACGTGTTAAATATCGAAAAAAATGGATTATCCGTAGTAACAGATATAAGCTACATCGGTATCGCATATAATATCGAATATGATGCCCGATGCTACGTCAAATTCTTCTTTTTCGTGATACTTTGTCCAGGTGCCTTCAGGTAACTTAACATCCATTGTGCCGGCAATAATGATCATTTTTTCGGGTGTTGAAGTTGAGAATTGGTAGTTCCCTTTTTTCATTACGCCAACGGTGGCCTTGCCTTTATCTGTATCCAGCGCCAGGCTTTTTACTTTGCCATCAAAATATACATTGTGGGATACTGTTCCCTCAGTTGATTCACTCATTATTATTGTTTATTTGGTTGATATGAAAAGCAAATATATAATCCCTGAAGGACAGAGGTGTAAAAGATTAATGAAAAAAAATAGTAATTTATATCAGCGTGATCAGACTGCATGTTCTCATTGATTGGTAGTTACCGGAAAGGCAAGTTAAACTATTGTTAAGAAAAAGCCATCTTACTTGCATTTTTCTAATTCTTTCTGTCGCATTATCTAAAAAGTCGTACTTTTAATCATCTAATTACTTCAGGCTACTGGCAACAGTACATAAATAAAATTATATGAATAGCATTCATAATAAGGACATTGGAACCAAACAAAAAGCGCTTGCCATAAATCTTGATCCAAAAATTTACGGTTCTTTCGCTGAAATTGGTGCCGGTCAGGACGTGGCCGCCAATTTTTTTAAGGCTGGAGGTTCATCGGGTACTATCGCCAAAACCATGTCGGCTTATGACATGACCTTCTCCGATGCTATTTATGGTGCCATGCAGGTACGGCGTTATGTAAGTGAACCCCGCTTAAAATCGATGCTTAACCATGAGTATGGTTTACTGCTCGAGCGCCTGTCGTCACTACGTGGTGATACAACAACCTTTTTTGCTTTCTCTGATACAATTTCGGCCCTTAACTATAATAAAACTAACGATGGCCATGGCTGGATGGGCGTTCGTTTTCAATTAGAACCGAACGGAGAGTATAACGATGTGGTTATCCACGTAAAACTGCTGGATAACGATAATAACCTGCAGCAACAGGCGGCAGGTATTTTGGGTGTTAACCTGATGTACGCTTGCTTCTACTATAATGAAGTTCCGCCGGTGTTCCTGCTTTCGTTGATGGATAACCTGTCGAGGGACAGAATCCAGATAGATATGATCCGTTTTGAAGGGCCAAACTTTACCAAGGTTGATAACAGGCTGATGAGCTTGCACCTGGTTAAATATGGTTTTTCGGATGTGGCAGTTTTCGGGCCGGATGGCAAGAACCAGCAGCCGTCGGAAGTATTATACAAAAAGCATATTGTGGTAATCCGCGGCCGTTTCCGCCCTATTATTAATGTGCATATAGATATGCTTACCACAGGTGTTAAGCAGTTTATGCAGGAGCCTGATGTAGATAAGGACAATGTGATGGTGGTTACGGAGCTTACCCTGCAATCATTAAAAGAAAGAAATGCCGACGAAACCGCCGAAATTGATGAAAAGGATTTCCTTGACCGTGTAGATATACTTTGCTCGCTTGGGCAAACCGTATTGATCTCTAATTTTCATGAGTATTATAAACTGATAGCCTATCTGTCGAAGATAACCAAGCTTCAACTGGGTGTAGTTTTGGGCTACCCGAATTTGGAGTATATATTTTCTGAAGAGCATTATAAAGATCTTCCGGGTGGTATTTTGGAATCGTTCGCTACGCTGTTCAGCCGTAAGGTAAAGCTGTTTATATACCCTACTTTGCGCGATAAGATTATATATAATTGCCTCAGGTTTAATCCGCCTGCACATCTTATCGATCTGTACCGCTACCTGATTGCCAATAATAAGATAGAGGATATTCATCATTACAACGAAAGTAACCTGCACGCGCAAACCGATAAAGTGCTGGAGCTTATAAAAAATGGGGAAGATGGATGGGAAGAACACGTACCACCAGAAGTAGCAACCATGATAAAGGAACGCTGCCTGTTTGGATATCCTTGCCATGTTGATGTTGAAAAAGAAGATCTGACCAAAACGGATGAGAATCCGGGCCCTGTACTGGATAAGGTATAAATGCAGAAAATACGGGTAAGCAAATTAAGGTTTGATGTGGATGAGCCGTCCCGTAATCATACGGTTGCATTTGATGGTGTTACAATTGATACTTTAACCGAAATACTTATTGCCCAGCATACCGCTGCTGATATCTATTCAGATCAGACCAGCAACCGGAGTATGTCCGCGCTTTCACTCGAAATTAATCACGGTACATTTACTAATCAACACAAAAAAGCGGCCTTCCCGGCGGTTGCTGTTATCAGCGAAAATAACAGGCTGGTACTGGCATGCGATTGCTATGCCGAAAATAACAGGCTTTGCGAACACCAGGCGGCGGTATTATCCGAGATCATAAAGCGGGATGAATTCCGCATATTTTTTGATGAAAAGCTGCGCCACACTAAGCTCAAGAAACTTGCTGTTGATTACGGGTTGGAACATGAACAAGATCTGGATAATTTTTTCAAAATTGAGCTGATTAATAACAAGCTGGAAATAACGCCGGTTTTAACATCCTTATTGCCGGTAACTAAAGAGAGTATAGGTTCGCTGCAGTCGGTTATTGTAGCTGATATACCGCCTGTTGTTATAGAAGAACAAACCATTTGCATTGTACTAAAGCAGCATAAATATTACAAGTATTTGTTTGTAGAACTCTATTCGGCACAAACAACCAGGGAAGGGAAGATCAAAAATCCGTTAACACAAATAGCTCCGCTGGATGTGATCTGGCAAACGGAGGATGCGCAACAATTAAAGTTCTTTACGGGGATACACAAGTTTCAGCACCATATCAATAAAACAGCAAGTGAGGCCGATATAACTGCTTTAAAAGCCATCGTTAAAAATCCGCTGGGCTATGATTTTTATTATCATGATAACGAGATATCAGAAAATATTACGGCAGGTTCAATTTTACCGGTAAAGGTTGAGTTGCTTACAGCGGAGCCTAAGCTAACTGTAAAACCCAAGGATCAATTTTTCGAACTATCGGGCACACTTGAAATAGACCAGCAAATATTTGATTTTAAAAATCTGAATATTTGGTTCACTTATTTTGTATGGACAGGTTATAAGCTTTATTTAGCGCCCAACCTGCAACAACTGAATGTAATTAATCTGCTGACCAAAAGGCAGGATAATATACTGGTGCACAGCTCAAAGTTTGATGAATTTAAGAAGCAACTGCTCACCAAGCTGGAAGAAAAAATAAGTGTTGATTATCCGCACATTAAGCCAGCTACACCAGCCCAGTTAAAAAAACAGGGCTTTAATAACGAAACGGAAAGGATAATATACCTGTCGGATTTTGGTACGCATGTAATGCTGATCCCGGTGATGAGGTATGGTGAGGTGGAGATCTCGGTACGTACCAAAAGACAGATCTATTCGGTTGATGAACGTGGTAAGGAGTTTTTAGTGAACAGAGACGATGCCGGGGAGATTGATTTTACCGCCTTACTGGTAAAACAACACCCTTATTTTGAAGAGCAGCTGGATAACGATCTGCAATATTTTTATCTGCATAAAAAACGTTTTCTGGATGAGGATTGGTTCCTGAATGTATTTGAAGAATGGCAGAACCAAAAGATAACCATACTTGGGTTTAATGAGCTGGAAGGCAATAAGCTAAACCCCAATAAGGTAAAGATCAGTATTAAAGTACTGAGCGGCCTTAACTGGTTCAATGCTATTGTTAATGCAAGGTTTGGACGTAAAAGGGCGGCATTGAAGCAGATCTACCGTGCGGTGAAGAACAAAACTAAATACGTGCAGCTTGATGACGGCACAACGGGTATTTTGCCTGCCGAATGGATAGAGAAGTTTAATGATTATTTCAATTCAGGCGAGATAGCTAATGATGAAACCTTGCAGATAGCGAAGTCGAACTTTACGGTGATAGAGCAACTGTTTAATGAGGCTGATCTGGATGAAAAGGTAATGAATGAGATCAGCATCTATCACAAAAAGCTGGAGAGTTTTGAAGCTGTTAAACTATTGCCAACGCCGACGGGTTTTAACGGTGAGCTACGCCACTACCAACAGCAGGGATTAAGCTGGCTCAATTTTCTGGATGATTTTAACTTTGGCGGTTGCTTGGCTGATGATATGGGTTTGGGTAAAACCATACAAATTATAGCATTTATATTATCGCAAAGGGCCAAAAATAAACACAATACCAATCTTGTTGTTGTGCCTACTTCATTGATCCATAACTGGCAGTTGGAGATAGAAAAGTTTGCGCCTTCAATGCGTGTACATACTATTTATGGGGCTGATCGTATTAAGAGCATATCAGATTTTGATAAATCTGAAGTTGTCCTCACTTCATACGGGACTTTGCTTGCCGATATCGTTTTCCTGAAGAATTATGAATTTAATTACGTTTTTCTCGATGAATCCCAACAGATCAAAAATCCGGAATCACAACGCTATAAGGCAACCCGGCTATTAAAATCCAGGAATAAAATCGTACTTACAGGTACACCTATTGAAAATAATACATTCGATCTGTACGGACAGCTATCCTTTGCTTGCCCGGGATTACTGGGTAGCAAGCAGTATTTTAAGGAGATTTACTCTTCGCCCATTGATATGTTTAAGAGCAGCAAGCGGGCTAAGGAGTTGCAAAATAAAATAAGTCCGTTTATACTCAGGCGTACCAAACAGGAGGTAGCATCAGACCTGCCCGAGAAAACCGAAATGGTATTGTACTGCGAAATGAAGGCCGAGCAGCGCAATATTTATAATTCGTACGAAACAGAATTCAGGGATTATATATCAGCCACAACGGGCGATGTGCTGAAAAAATCGCCAATGAATGTGTTGAAAGGCATAACCCGCCTACGGCAGATCTGCGATTCGCCGTTGTTACTTAAAGGCGAAAAGATGCCCGGCAGTGCATCGGCCAAAATTGATATGCTGATGGAGGAGATAGAAGGCAAAAAGCATCAGCATAAAATATTGGTGTTCTCCCAGTTTGTAACCATGCTCGATCTGATAAAAAAAGAATTAAAGGGTAGGGGTATAGGCTTTAGCTACTTAACCGGGCAAACCCGCAACAGGCAGGCTGTTATCAATGATTTCCAAACCGATGCCAATATTCGTGTTTTCCTCATCAGCTTAAAAGCCGGGGGCACCGGGCTTAATTTAACTGAAGCAGATTATGTTTACCTGGTTGACCCATGGTGGAACCCGGCAGTTGAGAACCAGGCTATAGACCGTTGCCACCGTATTGGACAGGACAAGAACATTGTAGCCGTACGGTTGATCTGCCCCGGCACGGTTGAGGAAAAGATAATGGTGATGCAGGAAAACAAGCAATCGCTTGCTAATGATCTCATCAAAAGCGATACCTCCTTTGTTAAAAATCTTTCAAAAACAGATCTGCTTAATTTATTGAGTTAATAGTAATTATCTTATAATGGTTAATGGGCCCGACAGCACCTGGCTGTTTACATTGGTAGTTATAACATAATAATAAGTACCCATTGGTAGGTCCTGCCCATTATATTTCCCATCCCATGGATTAGGATAGCCAACCGAATGGAAAAGTTTTGTGCCGTAACGGTTAAATATATCAACAGTAGCGTTGGTATAGGCAATTAAACCTTTAATATCCCAATAATCATTAATGCCATCGCCATTAGGTGTAAAAGCATTAGGGACTATTAATTCAGGTGATACGATGATCTGGCTTTGGCTATAGCTTACGCAACCCCTGCTATCAGTTACCTGTAAGGTGTAATAGCGGTCTATGTCGCCTGTAATAACCGGGTTTTTAGCCGTAACATTATTAATGCCAATGCTGGGCGACCATAAATAGGTTACGCTATCTTCGCTCACAACTGGCTCTAAAGTAATGGTGTGCCCGCGTAAAACATACCTTGTACCACCTGCATTAACCGTTGGCGGCGGGATGAATTTTACGGTCATAAATTCCGAAGGGATAAAACACTGGCCGGCGTTATTAGCAGTAAGGGTTAGCTTCACCGATCCGTTTTGTTTATCGGCGGCCGTAGGTATGTAAGTGGCATTTGAAACCGTATCAGAAGGACTAAAAGTTCCGCCAGTTGGCGAGCTCCATTTACCGCCACCGGGTATCAGGATCTTGCCCGTTATCGGCACGCTGGCATCCTCTATACAAACGCCTTTATCTGCACCTACACTTACCCCGGGTGAAGGTCCGAAGGTAATAGTCATCATTGAGGTAGAAACGGTACAATCATCGGTACTGGTTGATGCCAGCGTAAGTAATACCGAGCCTACAGATTTATCTTCGTCAGAAGGAATATATTTCGCGTTAAGTGTATTGAATGATGGTGAAAAAGACCCTGATCCTGAAGTTGTCCATACCCCGGTAATAGTACCGCCGCTCATTTTGCCTGCAAGTTGGATTGAAGTTGCCGTTACACAAATTAATTGATTAGGCCCGGCATCGGCTTTCGGCGGGTTATCTATCATCACGTGTGTAGTACCTGCCGCGCTGGTGCAGCTGTTAACGGTTACATATAAGTGATATGTGCCGGTATCTGTTAATGCGGCATTATCAATATCCGGGTTTTGCAGGGTTGATGAGTAGTTATTCGGACCTGTCCATAAATAGGTCGCATTGCTTACTACTGGTGTACGCAACTGTATAGTGCTGCCTAAACAAATAGGGGTATTACTGTTAGTTACGGGCTGTGCCGGCTGTGGATTGAGTGTAACAGTATAAGCGAAAGCAGCACCCGGGCACCCAAAAGCTATTGGTGTAATAATATAGCTAACTCTTACCGGGTTAGGGCTGGTATTAATTAAAGCTTCATCAATTGTTGCTGATGTTTGATTGCTTACTGGTTTGTTGCTGATGCTATTTGCGGTATCGCGCCTCCAGTTAAAGGTGGCTGAAGGGATGTTTGAGGTAATGGTATAGCTTTGAGGTATACCGCTGCAAGCTGCTCCGCTGGCAACACTGGTTATGTATGCGGTAGGGTTCACCGTTTCTGTATAAGTAAATGGAGCTGCCTGGCAATCGGCGGTTTGGTAATTAATAATATATGGAACAGCAATAGGCGCAATACCAGTATTAAACAATACTTCGCGTATGGTGCTTGCGGTTTGGCCTGTTACAGTCGCGTTAGTTATACCCGCAACAGCCGCGCGGCTCCAGGTAAATGCTGTTTGCGGTACGCTGAAAGTTATGGCATAATTATCAGTGGAATTATCGCAAATTGTGGCCGCAGGGCTGCTGGTAACAGCCGGTGTTGGGTAAACAGTAACCACATATTTAAATACAGGCCCCGAACAGCCATTGTTTAATGGTGTTATTAAATAAGTTACATCAATGGGGCCTGTAGAGGTATTTACCAAAGCTTCAGTAATAGTGCCCGATGTTTGATTGGTTACTGCCGGGTTACTAATGCCTGTGATCTGTGCCCTGCTCCATGAAAAGGTAGCGCCGGGAGTATCAGATGTAATTAGATAATTTAACGCGTTTCCCCCGCATATATCAGCATAAGGTGAACTGGTTACATTTGGTACCGGGTTAACCGATACATTTACTTTGGTACGTGGGCTGATACAATCACTTATTACTGCTTGAACGTAGTATACAGTATTGGTCAACAATGGCGATGTAGTAAACGTGCTGCCTACGGCTAATAAATTCCCTCCAATAGCAGCGTCGTACCACTGATAAGTGCCTGTTGAACCGCTTGCTGTAATTATTGCGGGGCTGCCCAAACAAGTACTTGTGATTGGTACAACAGGCGCAACAGGCGTTTGATTAATTGTTACCGGTACTGCGGTTCTTGCGCTATTAATACCGTTAATAGTTGTTTGCACATAATAGGTAGTGTTTGCAGTAAGTGCAGGCGTTATGTAGTTGGGCCCGGTTGAAAGCAATGTTCCGTCTGTGGCTGTATTATACCAGCGATAGGTACCCCCTGGTGCCAATGCCGATAACGTTGTGCCGCTACCCATACAAACTGATGTTCCGGGAGCTGTTGGTGTTACTGGTACCGGGTAAATGGTAATTTCAACCTTTGCTGATGCTGGCCCGCAAGTACCCGGCGGGTCGGTTGTAGTTAAAGTGAGTTTTACATTAGTTTCGCCTGGTGCAGGAGTATACACCGCGTTTAATGCGTTAGGGTTTGAAAAAGTTCCGCTGCCTCCCGTCCAAGTCCCGCCCGAGGCACCGCTGATACTTCCGGCCAGTTTTACAGGTTGTCCGGCTGCAATACTTTGGTTTGGTCCGGCGCTTACCCTGGCTGCAGCATCAATTGTTACACTGGCGGTGGCTAATTTCGACGTTCCGTCTGCTAAAATTAATGTATTAGTTACAGTGTATGTTCCTGGTTTGCTTGCGCTTAGATTTATTTGTCCTGTTGTTTTATTTACAAAAAGTAATCCATTAGGTGAGGCGCTAAATGCACCCGCTGTTGAATTATTTGTAAATATGGGAAAAGGATTTGCCGCGCTTTGGCAAAATGGCCCATTATAATAAAAACTGCCATTGGGTATAGAATCAATTACAAAAGAAACAGTTGAACTACCCGGGCAAGAGCCGTTGGTGACAAATGTTATGGTGTAATCACCTTTTTTACTTGCCTTAATATTTATTTCGCCGGTTGTGTTGCTTACAAAAACAAGACCAGCCGGTGTTGCAGTAAAGGTGCCGCCAGCTGGGTTGGCGATCACAGGTATTGGGTTATTGCCCGCACCATTACTGTAAGTGCCATAATTATATTCAAATTCTGCATCAGCAACCCCTGTTACGGTTATAGTTACCGGCGTTCTGCTGCTTGGGCATGTACTTGAATTGCTTTGGGCATAATAAGTTGTAGTTTCAGATAGGGGCGTGGTGGTATATGTACTGCCCGATGCCAGTAAAAAGCCACCGCTTGCTGCAGTATACCATGATACACCCCCACTTGCGGTAGTACTTGCCGAAACAGTTGCGGTTGAGCCGGTACAAATAGATGAGGGCCCGCTTACCGTTGGTGGTGGGGTAACAGGGTTTACAGTTACTGTAACCGGGGTGCGTGTACTTATACAGCCATTGCTTGCTGTTTGTACGTAATAAGTTGTAGTGGCTGTTAGTTCAGGTGTAACAAATACCTGGCCCGATGATAATAAGTTGCCGCCTGCCGGGCTATCATACCAACTGTAATTGCCTGAGCCGCCTGATGCGGTTAATACCGTATAATTTCCCGCACAAAGGGTGGCTCCAGGGGCTTTAGGTGCAACAACTGCCGGAAGTACGGTTACCGAAACCACAGTTCGCGCGCTGGCGCAATCGCCCAGTACCGTTTGTATATAATATTTGGTGGTTGCAGTTAACGCTGGGGTAGTGTAAGTAGAGTCCGTAGCTAATAATGTACCACCTGTTGGCGCGTTATACCACTGGTAAGTGCCGCCTTTTACTGTTGATGTTGCAGTTAACATGGTAGCTGAGCCTGAACAAACTATTGCACCTGAAGATGAAGGAGCCGCAATTGGTGCATTTACAATAACCTGTACCGGCGAACGAAGGCTGGTACATCCTCCATTAACATCCTGGATATAATAAGTGGTCGTATTTTCTAAAGCAGATGTTTGATAGGTTGTGCCGGTTGTTAACAGGCGCCCGCCTGTTGGCGCATCATACCATTGATAAGTAATATCCGGCGTAGCAGAATTAATGGTTAAATTAGTGCTGGTGCCATAGCAAATTGTACTGGTTTGGGCCGCTGGTGCAGCGGGGATTGGGCTTACCGTTACAGTAACCGGTGTGCGCACGCTTACACATCCGTTTAAGGTAGTTTGTACATAGTAGGTTGTTGAAGCAGTGAGCGCAGGGGTGGTATAGTCGGGACTTGAAATTAAGGAGGTGCCGCCGGTTGGCACATTAAACCAGTCGAAAATACCAGACGCTGCATCGGCGTGTAAGCTTGCAGCCGTACCCGAACATATGGTAACATTGGTTGATGTTGGCGTTGGTGACGGTGGGTTTATATATACGGTTGCCGCTGTAGGCACGCTAACGCAACCATTAACAGTGGCTACAACATAATAATTAGTTGTTTTTGTAAGAGCTGGTGTGGTATAAGTAGGGCCGGTAGCCAACTGATTAGTTTCAGCAGCCGAATCGTACCAAACATAATTAGTGCCCCCACTGGCTGTTAAGGTAGCGCCGGTACCCGAACATACCGATGCATTGGTAACGCCTGGCCGTCCGGCCGTATAAACATTTACGGCCGTTCTGGCACTTGTGCAGTTTGATAATGTGGTTTGTACATAATAAGTAATAGTAGTAGTAATAGGAGGCGTGGTGAAGGTATCGCCGGTAGCTAAAAATTTTCCTCCGGTTGCTGCATCATACCATTGATAAGTGCCACCCGGTGCCGTTGCTTTTAGCGTTGCCGGGCTATTTTCACAAACAGTAACACTACTGGCTGAAGGAGAATTGGGCATTATGGAAACACCAACTGAAATGCTCGATGTAACTGCCGGGCAACTGGTTGCCTTATCAGTTACTGAAACCGTATAAGTGCCGGCTTTGTTAACGCTGATGGTTTGGGTGGTTTCTCCGGTACTCCATATATAATTATACGGCCCGGTGCCGCCAGTTATATTTGGTGTTAATACCACCGCATTACCCGAACAAATATCAGGAGATGATGATGAAAGACTATCTTTTAATGTGCATGACTGGCTATATCCCCTGACCGATAAAAGCAGCAATAGCAAAAAAAGTAAACGTGTAATAACAGTGTATCTTGCAGTCAAAACTTTTTCGTACTAAGTGCCTGACTATCAATTTGCGATCTTTAAATAGAGCACAAAGTGACTCAGGCTGTTGTATAAAATCCAAATTAATTATTTAGTCTAGGTTATGTTTTGTACGTAATAGTTTCAATAAATGTTCGTATGAATTAAAATATTAACCAATGTTATTTTAAAATAATATTCCAATTCGAATAACTCGTTTAGCAATATTTTAATAAAAGCCGGTATTTATGCGTTTTTGATCTTTTTTAGCTATGAAATTGCTTTGTTATAAGAAAAATGGCATTGTTGCCTCATGAAGAGTTGAATCTTTTTATTTAACCTTTAGTAAATAACTGTAAATAGTTCAGAAAAATGTTATCTTGTTGATAAACAGATAAATAGATAATATGGATCAGCGATGGAGTCGTATTGTTCTAACGATATTCTTTGGGAGAAATCGGATCTGATATTAATATCAAATTGTTAATGTGTTGTTAACTAATATTAAAACAATGAGAAAAGTATTGCTTAATATTAATAAGATGGTTATCAGGAGATAATATTCTGTTTATGGTGTGTAGGTATTTTTACACCATAAATCAAAACCATGAAAAATCATTACAAACACTTTAACACAAAACAATTGGCAGCAGGCCTTGGGGTTTTGTTGTTAAGCTCAACATTTGTGGGCTGCAAAAAAGACAAGACATCTACTACAACAGGCATTAATAAAGTAAATCACGTAGTAGTGATATACATGGAGAATCACAGCTTTGACAACCTGTATGGTGAGTTTTCAGGCGCTAATGGTATATCCAATGCAACGTCAGCTAATACTATCCAGCTTGATGCTACCGGCACGCCTTATACCACGTTACCTCCAATACCGGGCACGCCTGTATTCCCTGTCAATTTGCCTAACGCGATTTTTAATATTGACAAGTATGTGCAAAATGATGTGATAACACAGGACGTTTTGCACCGCTACTACCAGGAGCAAATGCAGATTGATGGTGGTAAAATGGACAAATATGCCTTATATAACAGCAACTCAGCTGGTTTATCACAGGGTTATTATACAACCAGTGCAATACCATTGTTAGCATTAGCTCAAAAATATACGTTGTGCGATAACTTTTACCATAGCGCATTCGGTGGTTCATTCTTAAATCACCAATGGTTAATTGCTTCTGCCAGCCCAACTTTCCCTAATGCGCCTACAGGTATTACTGCTGTAGTTGACCCAACAACTGGTGTAGTAACAACTGATGGTCAGGTTACACCTGATGGTTTTGTGGTTAATACCAGTTATTCTGTTAACGCGCCTCACCCGGCGACGACAGCTGCTGCAAACCTGGTGCCTAACCAGACTAACCCAACTATTGGCGACAGGTTAAGCGCTAAGAACGTGTCATGGGCATGGTACTCAGGCGGATGGGACAATGCGCTGGCAGGTAATCCTGATCCAAACTTCCAGTTCCACCACCAGCCATTCATCTACTACAAAAATTTTGCCGACGGAACCCAGGCAAAAAAAGATCACTTAAAGGATGAAACCGACTTTATAGCTGCTGCACAAGCTGGTACATTACCTGCTGTATCATTTGTAAAACCATTAGGTACTTATAACGAGCACCCTGGTTATTCTGATGTATCATTAGGTGAAACGCATGCTGTTCAACTGGTAAATGATATACTTAACGGCCCGAATGGAAAAGACGTAGTGATCATTATTACTTATGATGAGAACGGTGGTTTCTGGGATCACGTAGCTCCTCCGGTTATCGACAAGAAATGGGGCCCGGGAACACGCGTTCCTGCTATCATCATCTCTCCGTTTGCTAAACAAGGTTATGTTGATCATACCCAATATGAAACTGTAAGTATCCTTTCATTTATCGAAAAAAGATGGGGGCTTTCACCACTTGCAACCCGCGATCAGAATGCTACACCGCTTACAAACGCGTTTAATTTTTAATCAAACTATATAGGTCTGAGTAATTAATCTATAAACATAAATAACGGGAGAGCGGCTATTAACCGCTCTTTCATTATTTAAAATACTATCGTAAAACAGTCCAAATTTTTTCAATAAGTGAAGAAGATCTTATTCATATCGATACTGATAGTTGTTGTTGCAGTTGTCGCTTTTTTCTCGTTAAGAGCCGGGAAAGTAGCTCCTGAAAAAGCTATCGAACAAAACTTATTGGTACAAATTGACAGTTTTACCAACCTGAAAAACCAATTGCTTATTGCTGCTGAAAGCAAGAATGTTAACGAAAAACAATTACAGCAATTATTTAAGGATACCAGGCTGGCTTATAAGAAATTTGAATGGGCCGCTGAATATTATCAGCCTATAGCTACCCGCTTTATAAACGGGCCGCCGGTAAAAGAAGTAGAGATAGACGGCACCACTTTTAACCCGGCAGGGCTGCAGGTTATTGAGAATTATTTGTTCCCGAAATACGATAAAGCAAAAAATAAGGAGCTGATAACGCAGCTTAAATTGATTGATGATAATGTAACTAAATACAAAGTTTACTTTGGTAATGTTGAGATACTTAACTGGCAGATATTTGATGCGGCAAGGCAACAGATCTTCAGGGTAGAAACATTGGGGATCACCGATTTTGATAACCCAATACTGCAAAATAGTTTAATGGAATCGGCCACCAGCCTTGAAAGTATTACGAAGGTATTATCGTATTACACAGATGGAAACGACTCAAGACTGATTGAGCAATTAACAGCCGCCACAAATTATTTAAGAAAGAACAATAATTTCAACTCATTTAACAGGGCTGATTTTCTTACAGATTACGGTAACCCGGCAAGTACCAGTATAGCCAATTTAATTGTAGCACTAAAGATCCCTGTTATAAGGTACAACCGCTTGCTGAACCAGGATGCCAAAACGTTGTTTGATACCAATGCCTACAATGTAAACGCTTATGCAAATGATCCATCTTTCTTTATCACTGATAAAAAGATAGCTCTTGGAAGAAAACTTTTCGCCGATCCTATTTTATCAGGTACGCATACCCGGAGCTGCCAGTCGTGCCATCAGCCTGAAAAAGCATTTGCCGATGGCTTTACAAAGAATACAGTGATCAACAGCACGGTATTACTCCGCAGAAATACACCAACATTAATAAACGCAGCGCTACAACCTGCACAATTTTATGACCTCCGTGCGGCGATGCTGGAAGATCAGGTGCTGGATGTAGTGACCAATAAGCAGGAAATGCATGGCTCAATAAAACAGGCAACAGCGTTATTATATAAAGATAAAGCGTACAGGAAACTGTTTCACGATGCTTTCCCGAAGGTGGATACCGCCGGCATACCCGCATACGAAGTCAGCAACGCCATAGGTTCATATATCCGCAGCCTGATAATGCTTAACAGCCGTTTTGATGAGTATATGCGGGGCAATAAAGAAACCATGAACCAAAGCGAGATAAACGGTTTTAACCTGTTTATGGGCAAGGCAAAATGCGCTACCTGCCATTACATGCCATTATTTAATGGCACACTGCCGCCTAAATTTATCCGGATAGAGTCGGAAGTGATTGGTGTTCCGCGATATGCCAAGAGCATGGAAGTGGATACTGATATGGGTAGATATAATTTAGTGCGGATAGACGATTATAAGCATTCGTTTAAAATAACAACCGTTCGTAACGCGGCCCAAACAGCGCCATATATGCACAATGGTGTATTTACTACCTTAGAGCAGGTGGTCGATTTTTATAACAAAGGCGGTGGTGCAGGCATGGGCTTAAAGGTTGATAACCAAACCCTGGCAGCAGATAAGTTAAACCTGAGCCCTGAAGAATGTGGCGAACTGGTAGCATTTATTAAGAGTTTGGATAGTAAGAATATTACTCCCAAACTATATGTAAATAAATAAACAGGACTTAAACGAAAAAATCCCAGGATGTGATGTCCCGGGATTTTTTCATTTTTATGATGATAAGCTTATACGCCCAGATCTTTCATAATGGCTGAGATCTTTTCGTCAAGCTGTTTATCAGTTTCAGCATATGCCGCGGTATTGGCCAGTTTGCCGTTAACGCTGCAATAGAATTTAATTTTAGGTTCTGTTCCTGACGGGCGGGCAGAGATGATGCTGCCATCCTCAGTTATAAACTGCAGTACATCAGATGCAGGGAATTCTAATGGCTTTGTTGTGTTGCTGGTCAAATCAGTTTCAATACCTTTTTCATAATCTTTGAGCGTGATTACTTTTGAGCCGCCCAACTTAGCCGGTGGGTTGGTTCGGTAAGTTTCCATCATCGCTTTTATTTCTTCGGCACCTGTTTTACCTTTTTTGGTAAGCGATATCAGTTTTTCTTTATAGAAACCGTATTGTACGTAAGTGTCCAATAGAGCCTCGAACAAACTGCTGCCTTTATCTTTGTAATAAGCAGTCATTTCCGCAATAAACGCGCTCGATACTACCGCGTCCTTATCACGCACCAGTTCACCAATCAGGTAACCATAGCTTTCTTCGCCGCCGCCAATAAAGGTTTGTTTGCCTTCAAATTTGGTCATCAGTTCGCCGATGTATTTAAAGCCGGTTAGGGTATTGTAAAAGGTAACGTTTTTTGCTCTGGCTATCTCCTCAATAAGGTTGGTGGTTACAATGGTTTTAACAATGTATTCCTTGCCGGTAAGCTTGCCTTTATCTTCCCAAGCGCTTAATAAATAATTGATGAGCATGGCGCCGGTTTGGTTACCGTTAAGCAGGATAAACTCGTTGTCGGTATTTTTTACGGCTATACCTACACGGTCGGCATCAGGGTCGGTTGCCAGTACCAGGTCGGCATCAACTTCTTTTGCTTTTTTAAGGGCCAGTGTTAAAGCTTCTTTTTCTTCAGGATTTGGATATACTACAGTTGGGAAATTACCATCAGGAGTGATCTGTTCTTCAACTAAAATTACATTCTCAAAACCGAAACGCTTCAATGCCTGCGGCACTAAAGTAATACCGGTTCCGTGGATAGGGGAGTAAACTATTTTCAAGTCCTTTTGGCGCTGTATAGCTTCCGGTGAAACAGAAAGCTTAGTTATCTCACTCAAATATAGCTCGTCTATTTCTGTGCCTATTTCCTCGATATTGGCATCAACGCGATTGAATCTAATTTCATCAACACTGCTGATTGCTGCTACTTCATCCATAACAGCTTTGTCATCAGGTGATACAAACTGGCCGCCATCGGCTCCGTAAGCTTTGTAGCCGTTATACTCTTTAGGGTTATGTGAGGCTGTTAACATTACACCGCTCTTACATCCAAAATGACGTACCGCGAAAGATAGTTCAGGAGTAGGGCGCAAGGCGTTAAAATAATAAACATGTATATCATTTGCCGAAAACACTTCGGCAGTAATGGTGGAGAAAAGATCGGCATTATTACGGCTATCGTGCGCAATGGCAACTTTAACTTTTTCTCCAGGATATTTTTTCTTCAGATAGTTGGCCAGGCCTTGTGTGGCAGCGCCAATAGTATATTTATTTATACGGTTTGAACCCGGCCCCATTGTTCCGCGTAATCCACCAGTTCCAAATTCAAGATCACGGTAAAATGAATCAGTTAGTTCAGTGTAGGCTTTCTCATCAAGTAAAGTTTGAATTTGTTGCTTAACATCATCGTCATAACTTCCTTGAAGCCATGAATTTACCTTCTGGAGAATGGTAGGGTCTAAATCCTGCATATGTAGTTTGTTTATTTTTAGTTAATAGGTAGTGTCACGCAGTTCAAATATATAACTTTTGAGTAGAATGATAAGTTTTCTGTTGTTAATTATCAGGTTTTTCAGGAACAGCTTTATTTTGCTGATACCGAGTTTGCGGCAAGCTTAACGGCATGTTTTCACTAATATACTTTAACAGGTTTTCACGCACATAACAGCGCAGGTCAAAAGCCTGGGATGAGTTACGGGCACTAACCAACACCCTTAATTCAATGGTATGTTCTTTTGAATCGGTTACCTGTAAAATACCCACCCTTTTATCCCATAATTCAGTGGTTGTTAATACGCGGCTTAATTCTCCTCGTAAGCTTTCAACAGGAAAAGTGTAATCGACATAAAGAAATACTGTTCCCAATATTTCGGAGGTAGCTCTGGTCCAGTTCTGAAACGGCTTTTCAATAAAATAGGTGATAGGTAGTATCAGTCTGCGCTGGTCCCATATGCTTAGTACTACATAGGTTAGGGTTATATCTTCCACACGACCCCATTCGCCCTCAACTACTAGTACGTCATCAATACGGATAGGCTGCGTAAATGCAATCTGGAAACCTGCCAAAAAGTTGCTTAATGATTTCTGCGCAGCAAAGCCAACAATAATACTGCTGATACCTACACCGGTTAAAAGTCCGTCGCCAATTTTGCGTACGTTATCAAAACTGAGCAAAATAATGGCGATGGTTACCAATACGATGAAAATGATGATCACTTTGCGGATGAAGATGAGCTGGGTTCTGACTTTACGTTCCCTTAAATTGTCATCTTTATTAAGATCGTATTGGTGATATACATAATCCTCAAAAATTTTAATGCTATTAATGAGCAGGCTGGCGAAAGCTATGATAAGCAGTATGCCGATGATCCTGTCTAACGGGGTAAGATACATTTGGCTCAATCTGAGAAAAGGCTGCATGAAATTAAGCGTGAGCAGCGGCACAAATATGTTTAGCGGCCTGCCTAAATGAGTGATGATGGATTTGAAGAGGGAGTAATCTTTACGGTTCTTGTAAAAATGAAGAATACCTGTGATGATAACTTTTATTATAAAACCCAGTAACAGTGAAATGATAACTACGCCAATATTCCAAAGCCATGCCGGGAACTGCTGCGACCATAATTCCAGTTGATTATCCATAAATAAGGTTAAGAAGATTGTTCATATTGAACCAAAGCTTTTATACAAGCCTGTAATATTTTTATGGTGAACATACATTTTTAAAAAATGTTTAATGGTTTACAAAGGGTTAAGCTTTTATTAAAAACATTTTAAGTGTTTATTGATTTTTAAGACTAAGAATCAGAATTCATTTTCAAGAGGTAATGATTACATCATCAGATCAACCACTCCATTGGGCTTAAAACTACGCAAATGGATAAGCCTTACTACCTCGCTTACCTATAATAAAATGAATATCACCAATAGTGACAATCTTATTTTTTCCTATTGATTAATATTTATAAGTATTTTTAATCTGTTAGTTAAAGTTGAAAGAGTTTAAGCCAACAATAGCTTCATTTGTTCATTTTGTTCGATATTTGAAGTACCGGTTATACTCAACAATTTTAAAATAATTTTATAAAAGCAGCACTATTTATCCCCTTATCTGTTAGTAAGGGTATAGGTATATGCACTCAAATCAAATAATGAATAATACTGGAACAGATAAATATCACAAACCGATCAAAGATGATGGCAAACATCTGAACCCGCTTTATGATATGAAAGAGGTGCCTAAAAGGACTTATCAGCTGGGTATTGCTGCGTTATTTATAGGCATAGGGCTTTCTTTTTATGATGCCAGTATCGGCCTGTATGTTTCCTCGTTTTTAGTGGCCTGTTTTTGTTTTGCCACATTGATGTTCATCCTTTTAAAATATAACGATGCCATCAAAAATTTGCGCATTACTATTATTATACTGGTTTGCGGTATGATAGCATCTGCAACGCTGTTTGAAGGATTACAGACAGACCAGTACCTGTACTTTTTCCCCATACTGGTAGCTGTGCCAATTATTGTTAATCTTAAACGAACGCGGTACCGTGAGTCGCTCACCTACATCGCCATTATTCTTTTCTCTTTTTGCGTTACTATTATTGCCGGCCGCTATATTAATCGCCTGGAAGATTTAACGGTAATCCAAATAAATAAACTGGTGTTCTTTAACCGTATTGTGGCTATCTCAGCGACCATATTATTTGCTATAGCCTACATTTTTTTTGAAGAGAAGTATATTCATGAATTAACAGAGCAAAGCCAGCGCGTTGTAGACTCCAGGACGCGCTTTCTGGCTACGATGAGCCATGAGTTACGTACGCCTTTAAATGGTATTATAGGGGTTATAAACTTATTAAAACAGGATCATAGCGTTGAGCAGCAGGAAGAGTATATACAAGTGCTGAAATATTGCTCAGACCATATGCTGCAGCAAATAAATAACATACTTGATTTTAATAAGATAGAGGCAAATAAACTGGAAATACACCCTGTAAGCCTGAATTTAAAGCAATTAATGCAGAATGTGAGCATGCCTTTCACATCCCTTTACCACGAAAAGGGTATAGCACTCACAACTGAAATTGGCCCTGAACTGGATGTGTTTGTAATGGTAGATGACCTGCGTTTAATACAGGTTTTTAATAACCTATTTTCTAACGCCCTAAAATTTACCGAAAAAGGTTATGTTAAATTAAAGGCCACTATGAAAAGCAGTAATAAAACTGCAATGGTGGTAAGCTTTAGTGTTGAAGATACAGGCATAGGTATAGCAGAAGAGCATCAAAAGCAGATTTTCAAAGGGTTTTGGCAGGTTTATGATGGGAACACTAAACCATTACATGGCACCGGATTGGGGTTGAATATTTGTATGCGCCTGTTAAACCTGATGAACAGTTCTCTTAATTTAAACAGCGAAAGGGGCAGGGGAAGCACGTTTAGTTTTGACCTTCAACTGAATTATGCACAGCAAAAATCAAGTTCAGTAGCAAATGCTGATAGCGAAGATAATTTGGCCGGCACCCGCATTTTATTAACAGAAGATAACCAGATAAATATGATGGTAGCCAAAAAGGTGCTGATCAGTTATAAAGCTATGGTTACCGGTGCTGTTAATGGTAAGGAAGCATTGGATACATTAGAGAAGGATGCGGCTTATGATGTTATACTGCTTGATTTGGAGATGCCTGTGATGAATGGTTATGTTGCTATTTATGAAATGAAAAAGTTGTATCCTCAAATTCCGGTAATTGCATTCACCGCATCAGTGGTTGATCAGGAAATGCTCACCAATCTTATAACCAGCGGATTTTCTGATTGTATTACAAAACCGTTCCAACCCCATCAGTTATTATCCATTATAAAGAAATATATATCAAAGCCTGTTGCTGTTCAATAATCCTGTATTATTTACGACACTTGTATGATAATTTTAGGACACCAATTATTGGTTGTTGCCTGCATTATTCTTTAATTTTACTGTATGGATCAAAAATTTCATTACGCTACCGTTACAGAGGCTATAAGCCAGTTAAAAGAGCAAGGCTATACGCTTGATTTTAATTTAGTTGAAAACCAGCTTAAAGCAGGAGAGCAGGCATTTGCTGCAGATGAATTTGAGATAGTAGACCTTTATCGTTATGAAGGCGCTTCTGATCCGGCAGATGAGGCTACGGTTTATGCACTGGCATCAGCGTCGGGCTTAAAAGGCATACTAGTATCAGGTTATGGTATTTCAACAGATGATGCCTCAACAGAAACTCTTAAACAACTTCATTATAAATACCAGCGATCCCAGCAACACTAATCTGTGATGGCTACTCTTTAAAACAAAAAAAGCTTTCAAAATTGAAAGCTTAATCATAGGTAGATGTATATGATGATCAGGCTATTAAACCTGTGTATTGCGGATTGTATATTTTATTGTTGCGTAAAAATTGCCTGTTAGTAGCCTTAAATGCATCTATATCTCTTTGGAGAATAGCCCTGATCAATTTCTCGGTAGTTTGAAGGGGGGCGGTGATTTTTAAATTTAATACTTTCATGTATGATTTAATACCAAATCCGTGCCAAACTTTACTATTTTCCTTTTCTTTGTATCATTACCTTCACCGTTTTGTATATGATATTGATATCAGCATTCAGGTTAATGTTATCTAAATAGATAAGGTCATATCTAACACGGCTGCACATTTCATCAATATTTTCAGCATATCCGTATTGAACCTGCCCTATTGATGTAATACCTGGTTTTAAGGTTAATAGTTTTTTATAGTTAGGGTTTTTTTCAACAATTTTATCTATAAAATATTGCCTTTCAGGGCGTGGCCCAACAACAGACATTTCTCCTTTTAATACATTCCAAAATTGCGGTAATTCATCAAGGCGGGTTTTCCTGATAACAATTCCCCATTTTGTTATTCGCGGGTCATTATCTTTTGAAAGTTGAGGGCCGAATTTTTCGGCATCAACATACATGCTCCTGAATTTATATATGTAAAATGGTTTACCGTTCCTGCCTATTCTTTCCTGCTTATAAAAAGCGGGCCCTTTTGATGTGGTTTTGGTGATAATGTATAGCAAACCAAACACAGGAAGACCTGTAGCCATCAAAACCGAAGAAAAAATTATATCGAAAGTGCGTTTTAGTACCCTGATCTTTAAATCAATAGAAGACTGTGCACTGATGTGTAATACAGGGAATGTATCATAGGTAACTAATTCGGCATAGTTGCTATTCAGCATCATATCCGGCACTACTTTTATTTTGATTGAATGCTCTTCGCCAATTTGGATAAGCATTTTTAAAAGCTTATCATTCATTTGCTTGAAACAGATGAAGATCTCATCCGGTTTACCTGCCAGGATTTTATTTAGAAGCTCGTCATCTGTTATTTTTAGAAGCTCATTTTCTGCAATAAAATTTGTAAGATCATATCCATATTCCGGATGTTGCGAAAAAGATTTCGCCAATCTTACAGCAACGTTTTTATCACCCAGGATCATTATTTTACGCAGGTTATATCCATGTTTACGATAATAATCAAGCGATATGAATAAAACAGACCTGGTGAGAATTACAAGTATCGGAAAGATAAGATAAGCGATGGTTACTTCTTTTCTTGATATATTATCAATCTTTAAGAAATATATTGCGCTGAATATTAATAGTAAATGATAAATTAATGAAACAAGAAAAACATGAATGTTTTCTTTTAAAAACAGTGGGCGCTTTATCTCAAAGCTTTTTGTGGTTAACGAAGCAATAACCCAGGCTACATTTGCCACTAAAAGAAAAAGCAACGATTCGTTTTGTGGTAAAATATTATGAAAAGTAGCCAAATGCGATATGTATAATGCTATATTTAGCAGTAACAAATCAGCTATAAAAATACTTGGCGGTAAATGTTTAGAGTAACGTACAGGCATAGGTGTATAGGGGCAAAAATACAAAAAATATTAAATAAATATACTTTTATTATGAGTATACGCATTTGAATGTATAACTCAATATTGTTTGTAACAATATTAACGCCAAAAAATTCCTAATTGTTGTATTATATTTTACTGGATATTATTTCCAAATAATTAAATATCTCGGTTTTAAATCTTTGTGTTGAAAACCGGGATGCATGCTTTGCAATTTCAGCATGATCATATTTTTCAGAATTTTTTTCAAATAAATTAACTGCTTCAACAATTGATCCGGGAGATTGTTTGTTAAAATAAACACCTGTCTTGTATTCTGTAAAAGTGTAGCTTATTTCCAATAAAAAGAATGCATCGATAGTTTTTTAAGAATTGATGTAGGCATTTTTTTAAAAAATCTACCGCTATTATAGCCCAGCCACTTTGCAAACACAGAATTTATTGATTTGAATAATTTGGTTTTATCATGTTTGATGACATAATTTAATTCGGATTTAATAAATTTTAACCCTTCGCCGGTGGGTTTACCAAAATCATTGATCAACCATTTATTTTGTTCGTGAAAAACACGTGTATCAAAATAGCGTTTAAATTCTTCTCCAAGGTTATAGCTATGAGAGTGGTATACTGTTGCATCGGCTACATAAGCCTTTTTATAACCGGCCACTAACATTTTTGCAGCTACAATTGCATCTTCTCCCATTATTGAATCAGTTGGAAAACCTCCTACGGCCAATAACGCACTAAGGCGGTAGGCGGAAAAGGAATTAGAACAAAAAAAGATTTTAAAACCTTTTTTATCCAGATCATTCAGTGAAACAACTTCTGATCTATCCGGATAATTGAATAGCCGGGCATGGGTTTCTAAAGGCTCGGCGTTTTTATGCGGTAATTGTCTTCCATAAGCGATACTAACTTGTGGGTCATCGAAGGCTTTGATAATATTAGCAATACTATTGGGGAAGGCTAAAAAGGCATCCTGTGTTAAAAAAATGCAGATATCAGTATATCCGGATGATTCAACTAAAAGTTGCCTGGTACCTCCGTGATTAAATTCTTTTTTGCTGATTTCGATAACTTTAAATCCATTTGCTTTTGCCAATGCGACTGTGTTATCAGTTGATGCCGAATCTACTATTATAATATCATCAACTTTGAAATCCTGATCTATAATAGAACTGATCGTTTTTTGCCATTGATCTCCGGCATTGTAGGTAGGTATTAGTATGGTCGTTTTAATTGATTGCATTTATTTGCCTTATTGATTCCACAATTCCCTGTTAGATTTATTATACGTCATGTAATACTTGAAAAAAGTATTTAAAAAAGCTATATCCTTAAATTGTATGGATAATTTTACGCTTCTTAAAAAAATAAAGAATGTAACCCATAAATATTCAATAACATTTTCGCTTTTAATTGACATGATAGCCCCGTTGCAATAGTACCTGAACCGGGATAATGCCACAGGTTTATTTATCTGCTCAGTGCTTCCTAAATCATGCATGCATATTGAATTTAGGCAGTAATAATTGGAAGTATATTTTCTTGCCCTGTTAATAAATTCAAAATCACTAAAATAAAGTTTAACCATAGGATTGAATCCCCCTATCTGATTAAAAAAAGATAATTTTATTATTAACCCGCTATTTAATAAAGTTTCATGTTTTAGCTTGCGAATTCCAAGGCTAACATCATTAAAATGCCACGCTTTATAATAAAGATACTTGCATGGCGAATATATTTTATCGTTATACTTTAATATTGGCGCAAACAAGTTGATAGATGGATTACTCCCTGTTTGGCGGATGGCCTCATCTAAATAATTTAATGATAAATTTGAATCCTGATCTAAAACGATCAGGTATTCTTTATTAAGCTTTTTTGAAAACTCTGCAGCATAGTTATATGCAGCAGAAACCCCACTGTTTTTTTTATCCCATTTATATTCTATAACATTTAACCATTTATAATGAGTTAAATCATATGGGTTTTGTTCGGGGCTGTTATCATATATTATGACATCAAATTTATCATTCAGATCTGCACAGCACTGATTGAGCGAAAACAATGACATTGATTCTTCAAACAATAAATTATATAATACTATAACTGCTACAAACTTTTCGGTTACCATTGTTATTTAAATAAAAGAGGAATGCTATTTATAAATAATACCCACCTGTTAGTAAATCTTTTTAATGTAGAATAATTACTGTTTTCTAAAGTGGGCGATGCATTGTTTCCATGCCTTACATATTTAATAAGCGGAAAAGGATAAAACATAACTTTTCCTGTTAATTCAGCAACTAAACCAAGCCACCAATCATGCATATGGATATTTTCAGGAAATGGTGAAGCTTTATCAAGCAAGGTTTTTTTAAAGGCCATGCAGCAACCTATATAGGAGTTTCTTCTTATATTATTGATAAATCCTTTTTTTGATCGCCTTTGTTCAAAAAAGGAATTATAGATTATAGTTTCTTCCTCATTTACTACTATCGCATCTGATAATACCAGATCATATGTCTGCAAAATATCAATACATTTACTAACTTTATTTTCAAACCACGTATCGTCCTGATCCGAAAGAAAAATGTATTGACCGGATACCTTAGTAAGCGCGTTTATAAAATTATCAGATGGTCCTTTCTTTCTTTTATTCTGGTATATTTTTATCCTGGGGTCATTTAGATCTGTTAAAATTTTAAGGGTGCCATCACTGGATCCATCATCACTTATTATTATCTCATCACTAGCATCTAACTGTATCAATATAGAATCTATTTGTGATTTTATGGTTTTCTCACCATTATAAGTCGCCATACACACCGAACACCTTACTTGCATATATCAGGCCTTAATTCTTAAAGACATTATTAATGGAAAAACCAATTGTAAGCTTAAACCACTAAATGAGATCATGTTATCAAAAATTGTGAATAACATTATCGTATTTAGTATTGCTAAACCCGTTGCAAAAAAATCACTTGATGATTTTAGTATTAGCAAATAAGCAATTGCTACAGCCATTAAATATAAAAAAGTAATAATGATCCCCAGCCAACCTATATAACTATATGATCGTGAGTAAATTGAGGCGACAGTTAAGCGTTCATCAATATTATTAACGGTTGCTGGGTGTGCGTCAAAAACACTAAATAAACGCTTTGAAATAAAATCAAACAATAATTCGCCATTTCCATATTTGAAATAATCGTAAATTCCATCTTGCCCGTAATGATAGGTTGTGATATTATACTGCAGATTTGCCAACGGAGAGGAAATGTACAGATATGCCCAAAAGTATTCTTTAGGTATAATTGACTTCACAAACTCGGGTTTAGCCTGTCCTACAGACAATATAAAATCATTAACATCAACATTTGATGACTGCTGATTTTGATTTTTAGATCTTACATTACCTAAAAAGCCAAAAAGCATTAGTAAAACCAATACAAAAGTGAACAATTTAAAATAGATTTTGGCTTTGCTTTTCTTAGTAATAAAAAGATAAACGAATATAATACTTGAAATATTCATTAAGAGCATAGCTCTGTTAAAAATCAATAGGGGGATAAGCAACAATAGTAAGCAGTAAAAAAGGTACTTTTTGTTTTTCTCTGATAAGTAACAGCTAAATAAGTACGTAGTGAAAAAACTGGTAAAGGTTGTTAAAAATACGTGGAAGGTAGGAATACCAAAAGTTGTATAGTCAACATAATCAGAACTGCTGAAAATTGATATAATCGGAATTTGTTTTGAATAAATAAATTCAAGTATATAGCCAACAATAATAAAGGTTAAGCAGCCGGATATATTTAATTTGTTTTTGAACTGTGTGAACGTAAGCGTTTTTTTTAAGCTTATATAGATCCCTAAAACCATACTTACAAAAAAAGATGTGTATAAAAACATCTTTAATTGCCAGGTAATAGCCGGGTACAGATATGACCAGCTTAACTGATATACAATCAGCACCAATCCAAATGCTAATATGTAGATGAAGAATGGATTGGTATCAATTGAAAATTTACCGCTTTTGTTAATCATTAATTTTACTTTTTTGATAGGTGAGATAAATTTTTGATAATAACTTCCAAAACCCATTATAATTTTTCTCAACAATGGCGGTCATTTCATTTATATCCAGCTTTTTGCTTGCTCCTGCTTCGGCCACGGCAACAATGAATGCACTATCATAAAAGAACTTCTTATTTGCTTTATATAAACGCTGGTTAAAATCAAAATCGCTGTATATTTTATAATTTATATTAAATGGGGGTAATAAATGGACACTTTTCTTTACCATCATAGCCTGATGATGTATGGTATTCCCCAGTTTTAGACGAAAATCAGCTTTTGATGTGAACACAGTGTTGTCAAACATTTTGGCCTCGCCAATAATAACATCATAACCGCTTTTAAGTTTATCTGCTGCAGGCAATTGTATTACAGTATCGCCGGCCCCCAAATAAAGTATATAGCTGTTATCGCGAGCCTGTTGCCAACCCTTATTCATGGCGTCATAAATTCCCTTGTCTTTTTCAGAAACCCAATAACGAACAGCCGGATCATCTTTTATTAAATTGACTGTTTCATCTGATGAACCACCATCAATAACTATATATTCTATTAAGTGTTTTTTTTTCAATTGCTTTACATTTTCCAATGTAATTAGTAATTCATTAACCACATTATAGGTAACGGTTACAACAGTAATTAAGGGCACATCATCAAATTTTTCCATAATGTTTAGGCAAGTAGCTTTTTGTATATGTCAATATAATCCTTACCTGCATTTTTGCTTCTGCATTTTTCCAATATCTGTTTGTCGACAATAAATGACGACGGGTTAATAACAATTTTTTTGAGCCCGTTTTGTATTGAGGTTACATTTACAGGATCTACAAGGCAACTCTTTTTATAAAACTCTTGTTTCGCGTAAGGTTTATTAGCCATTAAAAGCGGTTTCCCCAAAATGGCAGCTTCCAGCATTGATATTGGTTGCTGTTCGGAGAAACTTGGAAGTGCCATTATGCGACAGTTTGAAAAATAAGATAATAATTCATTGGAGGTATTATCAAGCCCTTTGATCCATAAGATATCAGATTGATCTTTTATAATATTATTAAGTTTTTCGCCGTATTCTTGTTGTCCATCCAATATTTTACCAATAATTACCAGTGGTAACTTTTCCTGAATGCAGGCTAATGCCAATCTTATTTGATTTTTACGTTCGCAAACATTACCTGTAATTAATACATAATCTTTACTTGTTGTGCTTTTGCCAGCATCAAAAAAAATATCACTTACAATATGCGGTATAACTGAAATTTTACCTGAGGAAATTTTATAATTATGTATGCATATACTTGCCTGATCTTTATTTACAACTACTATTTCATCAGCCCACTCCAACATTTGTTTTGCCAGTTTTTGCCGGTGAAGCAATAGGGAAATGTTAAATTTCAGTTTGTCTTGTAAATTTTCCAGATATTCTAACAATATGGTTATAACAACCTTTTTACCAGCTTTTTTGGCCCAGTAAATATTTTCATAATTGCCTAAGCCCACCCCCCAGCAATGTAATATATCAAAGTCTGCATTTGTATCCCAAACATTTAATTTAATTACATCAGCACCTAACTCCTTTACTGCATTAAAGGTGGCTAACATTTGCATTTCGAATCCTCCAAACGCAAAACAATGAGGTTGATAAGGTAAAAATGCAATTTTCATTTGGCAAACATTAATCGGTAGAAATATAAAAGCGTTGCTCTAAAATGGAATTTTAGTGAATTTAATTTTAATGGTAAAGATGCCCTTATTAATGAATGATTATCAATAAGATATTTTTTCTTTGACGAATAGATTTTATTTAATGGTTTGTTCAACAAATCATTATTGTTAATCTTTTTAAATAACGCTACGTTTTTCTGCTCCACCAAACTGGGGCTTAATTTTTGTTTCTTGATTCTTGTCGTACCCCATTCAACATCTGATTGAAAAGACAATGCATAAACTCCGTTAAAAAAATTATGCTGAGAAGCTTTGTAACAGTATGCTATATCATCCCAGGGAGCATAGATCTCATCAGGATAGCCAATTTTTTGCACAACTTTATATGGAATGCATATTGGGCTCTTTACCGCAATCTCCCGGTATGTAAAATAGCCCAGTTTTAAATAATCCACAGGATTAGGGTTATGACCCAAAATACTTTCTATATAATCGGTTGACGGAAAAAAATGAACTTTTTTTGACAGTAGCTTTCTAGATAAATTAAATCCATGTCTGAATGAAGTTATTCCTAATTCAGGCATAGTATCGTATAGTTTTATAATTTGCGCCTCAATATCATAACCATTTAAAATAACATCGTCCTGTAAAATAATATTATAGCCATTTCCCTGTTGATTGCTAGCCTTTAAACCAATATTTATTGATTTTAATTCGTGCACATCGTCAGCATAAATTTTCTGTATTCTAAAGGTTGGGTATAGTTTTATTATTTTATCAATTATATTTTCCGTTGTATCAGTACATCCATCTAAAACAGTGTACAACGTACTATTTTCATGCATGCACTTAATTACATTCTGAACAACCTGCTCAATCAGATTTTCTTTATTGTGAATGGTAATAATGTAATTGAAGTGTGTAGGCATTATTTCTTTTATTGGTTCCAAACTCCTTTGGCTGAATTGTTTAATATTTTATTGCACTGTATATAAAAAACTAGTCCCATAGCCGCAAAACAAATAATGTTTGATACAACAATTCCTAATAATCCAATGTATCGCCCTAATAAAATTGCAAGCGGTATATTAATAATAAAACACACAATGTACATGTATAGTTGTAATTTGATTTTATTTATCCCGTTTAGTAAAAAGCAACATAGCATATGCCAGCACGATCCTATTACATATAAACTCATTACTAACGATAAGGAGAATGGTACTATAACCATGTTTTTAAGCCATAGGTGAAGTATAATAGGAGAGCAAGCCAATAATAGAAATGTTGCCAATGCAGTAACAAGCCACGCTTTTTGCATTTTAACAAATATTTGTTTAATCCAGGCCATATCCTTTTTAGCATAAGCATCGGTAAATGCGCTCCAAAACGGGTTTATGAATATGGTGAATATAATAAGTACCACCGAAAAAAGCTTATAGGATATATTAAATGTGGTTACATCATTTGGGCCAAACAAATTAGTTATTATAATATTATCGCTTTGGTACAAAACAAGCTGCCCCATTTGAATTACAAAAAAGGCGCCGCCCAATGTTAAAAGCCCTTTTGAGTATTTTAAATCGATAGAGCTAAAGCTGGGTGCAAAAGATCTATATTTTGTTTTATATAAAAAAGCACTTGCTGTTAATTGTACCAAAACAGGTATCCCTGCTAAAATTATTACCAGATATATCAAACTGCCTTTTGTGTTTTTAGTAAGAAAAAAAATGGCAATAAGGCTTAATGTTTGCCCTATTAACAACAACAATGATACCTTGGACGGGGCATGTAAAGCTGTTAATACAACGTTTATTAATTGGAAAACAAATTGTAAGCAGAAACAGCCAAGTATTACTAAGAAAATCAATCCAAGATTATTGACCTGGGTGCTTGAAATATTCAGGATACTGTTCCAATTAATAAATTTTGCGGAAATAAAAAAAAAGCTGAAAACAACTATAGAAATTAAAGATAGGATGGCATATGTTGTACTTACATATATTTTGGCATCACTTAACTTGTTTAAAGCGTTACTTTCGGCTAATTTGTTTTTTAGTCCGTTACCTAAGCCTATATCAAAAAAGCTAAACCAGTTTATTACCGAACTTAATGTTAACCAAATACCGTATTGTGTTGTGTTAACATAATTAATTGTCATTGGTACCAATATAAGGCTGATTGCAACACTTAAACCACGGAGTACTAATGAATATATTATGTTTTTTTTGATCAATAATGTGCGGTAATTTTCAGCTGAAAAGAAATTCTTATAATAGGTTAAAACTTTACTGAACATTTTTATGAAAATAATAACTGATAATAAAATGGATTGTTAATTTGTTTCTGAAAAATTAGAAACAAGTGCCCGATACATCAAATGAATTAATAATATTAAACTGGTTAATATAAAGGCAATAAAAAAACCGGAAATGATGCCTTTAATTATACCTAGATGTGTTTTAGTTAAAGGTAATATCGGCTGATCTATTACTTGAATTAAGGGTGTTTCCTGCCTTAAAGATATTTTTGAAACCTCAAGATTTTTAACTATTTCGCCATAAATAGCTGTACTGGACTGAACATCGATTTGTTTCTTTTGAGACGGCACCCTAAGTGTTAATAACGCAGGGTTCACATTCGGCTGCGCGTCAATAGCAGAAGCCACACCACTTATTGATGAATTTAAAACTGCTCTAACGCTATCGACTTGTTTTTGTAATATCTGCACATTTTGCGAAGTGTTCTTTGTTTTTGTTTGTACGTAAAAGTTATTTACCGTTGCAACAATTTTGTTAGCAAATTCTTTTGAAAAAAGCTCATCGGTTGTGGTAACTGATACGTTAATTATATCCAGCTTTTTATCGGGCTTATCAACGCTTAATATCTTTTTGTTAAATAGGTCAACAAGGTCAATAATAATGCTATCCTGCATGCGATTAAAGTTGGTCGGGTCGTTATTAAAATTAATAGAATCAATTTTGTCATTTTCGCGCCAGCGTTTACGTAACTTGTTAAAGTTTACGTATCTGTCTATTAAAAGTTGATTTTTGCCATCAATTTTCACCTCGCTTAATAACGTTTTTTCAATCATTAAGCGTGATTTATAGAGTTCTAATAAATTATCTCCCTGAAATATACCGCCCCCGGATCCACCTAAATTTATGCCGGCTAATGAGGCCAATCCTGAATATTGGCTCAATGAACCACCTTTTTCGCCTTCTTCCAAAACAAAGGTGCAAGTAGCTGTATAAGTTGGCTTTTTGATAATGGAATATGCTACACCCAAACATGCGCCAATAACTGAACATATAAGGATTAAAACCCATTTAGATCTTAAAAATCTTGCACCCGATCTGATTTTAATGATTACATCCCTAACTGATATCTCATTTGAATTAATTACAGCATCATTCCCGTTATTACTCATAAAATGTAATATTATATCGCTTTTAACTGTTGATCTACTTATTCAGGCTTAAAATACCCAGAATTATTGCGCCTATTGATGCCAGAGCCGTTGTATACCCAATTATTTTCCCAGCGGTATCACCTTTAGGTTCAGGCTTTTTAGGTACGTATATTTCACTTCCTGGTTTTACAGCCGGATGGTTGTTCCAAAATAAAAACTTCTTTGTTCCTTTTACAGTTCCATTGGCATATACTATATAGGCACTGCGTTTTAATGCTTCGGGCGAAAACCCGCCTGCATTTGAAACATAATCTGAAAATGATTTGCCATTTTCAAAAACAACAGCGCTTGGGTACAACACTTCGCCATTAACCCTCACTATCTGTTGTTGTTTTGGTATCCTTATCTCATCACCATCTTCAACCAATAAATCAATATTACTGCCCGGCTGTTCCAGAATTTTCTTCAGGTCGATGCCAACAAAATTATTTCTCTGAGTGGTGGTATCCTCTGCAGTTTTTGTCGAGTCTTTGTATGTCTTTTGCAAGCGAGCTAAGCGCGCTGTTCTTTCCCGGGCCAATTCTGCTGTATCTGTTTTGTTTTTGTCGACGCCCAGTATGGCTGTATTACTGCGTTTAAGCGTACCGCCATCCACATCAGCAGATGCTGATAAACCACCTGCACGGGCTATTATATCAGATATTTTTTCGTTTTTGTTCTTTATAACATAATAGCCGGGGTATAATACTTCACCATCAACCTTAACTGTTCTTTGTGTTTCATAACCTGGCAGGCTGTATACTGATACAATATCGTATGGTTTTAGCCTGAAGTTTACCAGTTCCTTATCCAGTTGCGCGTTAACATCTACCTGGAATACTTGTGATACTAAGCTATTTTTTGAATTAGGGTCGCTATCACTTACACGGCGTGCTACTTCAATACGTTTAGGGCTTGCACCTTCTGCAAAGCCGCCGGCCTTAATAATCAGGTCCTCAACACTAATGCTATCTGCATAAGCAAAGGTACCGCCTTTACGTACCGCGCCTTTTATAGTAACGGTATATTTATCACGAAGATCAAAAATAGAGGATATGTTTATCATATCCTCGCGCTGTAACGGGATATCAGCAGCGGCTTTGTTAATAAGGTCTTTTAAATTAAAGGATATGATCCCGGTGGTGTTATCAGGGTTTAACCTTGTGATTGTACCCAGGCCTGTAAAGGCGTCCTCTTTTATACCCGAGGCTTTTTGTATCAATTGCATTAATGTTAAGCCTTTTTGCAATTCATATTGGCCGGGCCTGAAAACTGCACCATTTATAGTAACGCGGTTTTCAAAACGGTTCAATATACGGTCAACCGTATAAATATCGCCGCGTAGCGGAACGTAGTTTTTATAGTCGGCCTCAGTGATATCGGTTATCCTGCGTTGCTGATCACTGATTTGTGAAACCTTAATTAATGCAGTGTAAGCCTGGTCAGTAAAGCCACCTGCAAAGCCTATTATATCCTGTAATGTTTCGCCTGGCAGAACTTCGAATAGGGCAGGAGTTTTCACCTCTCCCGTCATTTGAACGCGCACACGATAAGTAGGGATGCGGATAATATCCTGATCCTGCAGGCCAATATTATCTTTTTGCTCACCTTTAACCAAAAAGTCGTAAACGTCTAATCGCCTGATGATACGGTTATTCCTGATAACTTCGATCTGGCGGAATGAACCATTTTTATTGGGCCCACCTGCAGTATATAACGCATTAAATACTGTTGCTAACGATGGTAATGTATATGACCCCGGTTTTTGCACTTCGCCAACCAATATCACCTTAATACTCCTTATATTACCTAAGCTAACCTGCACGTTAGTACCATGGCCTACGGCATAGTTGTTGGTAGTAAGCTTGCTTTTTATAAGCGCGGTAGCTTGTTCAATAGTTTTGCCTGCAACGTTTACTATGCCTATGCCCGGGATATTGATGTTTCCTTCGGGTGATACATTTAGTTTCCAGTTAGCTAATGAATTTCCATAAACGTTTATGTTTAGCTGATCGCTGGGGCCAACTATATAGTTTACGGGCGTTGCCAGATTTAAATTTGGTTCAAAAGTTAAGTTGTTGTTTCTGAACAGGTCGGCACCGAAAATTCTTGGTGTAGTATCTGCCTGATTTGTATATCGGTTTTGCAGGTTTGAGTCGGCGGTTTTGTAGTTTAACGAACGGCCTGATTGGTTTGTGGTATCAGCGCTATTTGTAGATGAGTTTCTTAAAGCCGCTATACGTTTTTGCAATAACTGGGCTTGATCAGCTGACATGCCTTTGTCCTGTGCCTGCTGCACAATTTGACTGTCGCTTAAGCCAGAAGCATGTGCCTGTTGCACCATTTGCTGAACCTGCGCGTCAGACAAATCGTTAACATTTATACTTGATATATTCTGAGATGAACCTTGAGCTGAAACGGGCTTTGTGCTCAGGCAAAATAGTGTGACTAAAGCAGAAAAAAATAGAAGTTTTAAATATTTCATATGGGAGAAAATCACATCACAAACAGCCGATGGTGCAATTTGTTTGTCATATTTTTAGCACAATAATAAGACAAATTATAAAACAATAAAAGTCTTTTCGGTTTCACCAGGAGATTTAGGATGTTAGTTAACGCGACAAAGATATTATTAATAGGTGACTAAACCGAAGGAAAATGATTGTATTTTTAAGAAATACTTTATAACTGATAGTGTAAATTAAGTTGAAATGTAACTTGATTTGCGTGCGATATTTTTCGTTGCAGAATGGCTGGCTTATTGAAGCCGTGATTTAAGTGCGGATAATATCAGTATCCGGCGGTGGGTAACCCAGCAAGCGGCACATGGTCATCACCTGGCCTTTATGATGGAACTCATGGGTAGTTACATGGGTAAATACTGTAAGCGGGGTGGCGGTGATTGTACGGTTGCGCGAGAGTGTATTGGTAATGGGCTCATCCAGGCGGTCTGCAAACTTTTCCAGAAAGTTTTTCACCAGGTCATCGGTATCAACATAAAGAGAACGTATGCCAGCAATGGTTTTAAACTCTTCGTCGTTAAAAAGTTCAAGTTTGTTACCCATGGCAAAATTGTACATCCATTGCAAGTAGCAATTGGAAACGTGTACCAATAAATAGCGTATAGTGCTCCCTTCAAAAGCATCAACAGGTGTATTCAACGTTTCACCAACTTCTGTTTCAATAAAGTTCAATACTACATTTCTTGAACTTTGGATGAGTTTATATTGCTGCTGTAGGATATCTATCATGGGATGATTTTTATGCGTCCTTCTTTTTTTGAAAACTATAATACAGATAGCCTAATGCAGGCAATATGAACAAACTTCCTACTAAAAGCGCCCATCCCAAATCATTAATTGTTGCTGCGGGTGCATGGTTGGTAAGTAGCGAGAGGTTGTTGCCGCCCTTTACCATCATCACATTGGGGAAGTGCCTGTAACCTACGGATACGAGTATCATGGTCACCTGGAAACCAGCCAATATCCTGATGATCTTGGTTTTCCCCATTCTTAATAAATACCAAAGCAACACTAAGGATAATGATGCTGCTATAACTGCTGTTAAACTAACCGGGTTGCCGAAGATCCAGTGTGCCAGGTGTACGTTTTCAACCTCGGCGGCTAAGAAGACCAATCCGCCAAAGCCAACAGCCACTGCGTTCATGATCACTGCCTTTTTGGTGAAGCGTTTAACATCAAATTGTTCTTTGGCTTCGCCGATGAGGTATATCGCCGCCAGGAAACCGCATAACGCGACCGTAAAGAATCCCACTGCTACCGAAAACCAGTTGAGCCAGCTAAATACAAAGGCGGTTAAAAAGTTATCAGCAGCAGGATCAATCTGCCTTGAAATAACGCTTCCGGCTGTAATACCCAAAAACAAAGGTGTTATAAAGCTGGAATAAACAAATATATGGTTGTAAAGCGCCTGCGTCCGTTCATCCTTAACCGCGTCATAATTGCGGAACGAGAAGGCTGTACCGCGGGCAGTTATTCCCAACAGCATAATTAACAGTGGAATATGCAGGTAAGTACAGATCTGGCTGTAAATAACCGGGAAACCTACAAACAATATAACAATAGCTATGATGAGCCACATGTGGTTGGCCTCCCAAATAGGGCCTATAGCCTGGTAGCTGGTACGGCGAGTGCGCGATTTGTTACCATCGGAAGTAAAGAGCTCTATGATACCCGCGCCAAAATCGGCACCACCTAATAAGAAGTAGAAAACAACAGCAAAAAATAAAAAGCCAATAACTACATACAGCATATATTCAGTTTTTTAACGATCGTACAATTCCGGAACCATTTTAATTTGCCTGCTCAATAAAAACACCACCGCAACACTCAGCGTAAAATATATAAAGGTGAACAGGTAAAATGAATATTGTATGCCGGGCATAGGGGTAACCGCCTGGCTGGTGAGCATTACACCTTGTATTATCCATGGCTGGCGGCCTACTTCAGTAACTGTCCAGCCAGCCTCAACTGCTATAAAACCAAGTGGTGTGGCTATTACAAATAATTTAAAGAACCAGTCTTTTGTGAGCCAGTCTCTTTTCTTCCATAAGGCAAAAAAGTAAATGAGACCTATCAGCAATAAAAACATTCCTATAGCAACCATTAGCTGAAACGCATAATGTGTAACCGGCACGTTTGGCTGGTATTGTTGGGGGATCTGATCCAGTCCTTTTACGGGCGTTTTAAAATCATCATAAACCAAAAAGCTCAGCAATCCGGGCAATTCAATGCCATAATTTACTTTTTTATTAGCGGTATCGGGTATGCCACCTATCAATAAAGGTGAGTAGGGCACGGTGTGATAATTGGCCTCCATAGCCGCTGATTTTGCCGGTTGTCTGCGGGCAGCGCCTTTGGCTGATATATCACCACTTAGCGGTTGCAGAATAGCTGCCACGGCACCAAACACAATGGCTATTTTAAAGGCTTTGGTGTGAAAGTTCACGTTCTTTTTCAGTACGATCATTAAAGCGTGTATACCAGCTACCGCAAATCCTGTTGCCGCGAATGCCGCGATGGTCATGTGCAGTGCTTCGGAGAACCAGGCCTCGTTAAACATGGCTTTAATTGGGTCGATATTTATGTACTGCCCGTTAACATAATCGAACCCAGCCGGGCTATTCATCCATGAGTTGGCTGATACTACCAGGATACCCGAAATAACCCCGCTAACGCCAACAACTATACCCGTAACCCAATGGAACCATTTGTTAAGGCGGTTCCATCCGTAAAGGAAAAAGCCAAGGGCTATAGCTTCTATAAAGAATGCAACCCCTTCAAACGAAAAGGGCATACCGAATATAGGCCCGGCATGTTCCATAAATTTAGGCCATAACAATCCGAGCTCGAATGATAGCATGGTGCCGGATACCGCACCCGTAGCAAAAAATATGGCAACGCCCTTGCTCCAGGCCTGGGTAATATTTTTGTAAACATGGTCGCCGGTTTTTATCCACTTGTAATGCGATATCGCCATAAAAACAGGCATCACCATGCCAATGCATGAATATATGATATGAAAGCCTAAGGATAAGGCCATTTGTGAGCGGGCTGCTAAAAAATCATTCATATTTTTTAATATAGCCAAAAGTACTTAACATACAATACAATAGCTTAAGGTATTTATTATTTAGCATGTATATAAATTGTATTAAAAGTAGGATATCAGCCCCAAAATAATTAAACATTAACATGTGTTTGTAATAAAATCTTTATAATAATACTTTACAAAAACTTAATTTATAAAAGCTACTTTAAGCCTTATAATAAAAGCCACAATTATATATGAATACAGAACAAACGCGATTGCAGGATGCAAGCTGGAAACAATGGGGGCCATATGTAACCGACAGGCAATGGGGAACCGTTAGGGAAGATTACAGCGCCGATGGTGATGCCTGGAATTTCATAACCCATGACATGGCCCGCAGCAAAACCTACCGCTGGGGCGAGGAAGGCATTGCCGGCATTTGTGATGATGAGCAGATGCTTTGTTTTGCCGTGGCTTTATGGAACAAGAAAGATCCGATTTTAAAAGAGCGATATTTTGGGTTAAGTAACCCGGAAGGCAATCATGGCGAGGATGTGAAGGAGCTGTATTATTATCTGGATAACACGCCCACTCACTCGTATATGAAAACGCTGTACAAATATCCGCAGCAGGAATACCCATATGCATGGCTGGTGAGTGAAAACAAAAGGCGTGGTCGCAACGACCCTGAGTTTGAGCTGATAGATACCGGACTACTGAATAACGACCAGTATTTTGATGTATTTACCGAATATGCCAAAAACGCACAAGATGATATCTTAATAAAGATCACCATAAATAACAGGGGCGCTGAAGATTGCAGTTTAAATGTGCTGCCGACCATTTGGTTTCGCAACACATGGGCCTGGGGATATGATAACTACGTGCCGGAGCTATTGGCCGATTCGCACGGAGTTATTGAGGTTTATCATAAAGACCTTGGGCAAATGTGGCTGAATGGCGAAGGGTCACCAGAATTATTGTTTTGTGATAATGAAACCAATACTAAACGCCTGTATGGTTATGATGATGGTAAGCCATATTATAAAGATGGTATAAACGACTATATAGTAAATGGCGCGGATACCGTAAATCCTAAAAAAACAGGCACCAAGGCAGCCATTAATTTTGATATAACCGTTAAGGCCAAGCAAAGTCATGTAATTAGACTGCGCTTATCAAAAAATGCTAAAAACGATTTTAGTGATTTCGACACGATATTTAATGCTCGTATAGCCGAGGCTGATGAGTTTTACAAGGATGTACAAAAGGAAAACCCGGATGCTGATAGTGTAATGGTGCAACGCCAGGCTTTTGCGGGCATGCTTTGGACGAAGCAACTCTATCACTATAATATACACCACTGGCTAAACGGCGATCCGGCAGGCCCTAAACCGCCTGCAAGCCGGATGAACGCGCGCAACAGCAAGTGGATGCATTTAAATACCAAGGATATTATATCCATGCCCGATAAGTGGGAATATCCGTGGTTTGCCTCATGGGATTTGGCTTTTCATTGTCTGCCGCTGGCCCGGCTCGATATTAATTTTGCCAAAAATCAGCTAATGCTATTGGTGCGCGACTGGTATATGCACCCTAATGGCGAGCTACCTGCTTATGAGTGGGATTTTGCCGATGCTAACCCGCCTGTACACGCCAAGGTAGCTATGATAATTTATAACCTTGATAAGGAAAATAATGACGGCAAAGGTGATACCTATTTCCTGGAGCGTATTTTTCATAAGCTAATGCTCAACTTTACCTGGTGGGTGAACCGAAAGGATGCGGCAGGTAATAACATATTTGAAGGTGGTTTTTTAGGGCTCGATAATATTGGCGTTTTCGACAGAAATGCGCGCTTGCCAATGGGAGAACACCTGGAGCAGGCTGATGGTACGAGCTGGATGGCTATGTACTCGTTAAACCTGCTGCGCATGGCCGCAGAATTGGCTGTTTACAATAAGGCTTATAATGATATAGCATCCAAGTTTTTCGAGCACTTTATATATATAGCAGGAGCAATGGCAAACCTGGGCGATAATAACCAGGGTTTGTGGGATGAAGCTGATGGATTCTTTTATGACCAGATCCGTTTGCCTGATAACAGTACTGAAAAAATGCGGATAAGAAGCATGGTGGGACTTATACCGCTATTTGCCGCTGAAGTATTGGATGAAAACGATATCCTTAACAATCCGATATTTAAAAACAGGTTAAAGTGGTTTGCTGATAATCGCCCTGATCTGGCGGCATTGGTATCCCGCTGGAACCAAAAAAGTAGTGGCGGAAAGCATTTGATAAGTTTATTACGTGGCTACCGCATGAAGATGCTGCTTAAATATATGCTGGATGAGAAGGAGTTTTTAAGTGATTACGGTATCCGTTCCGTATCAAAGTATCATTTGGAAAATCCTTACCAAACTACCATAAATGGAATGACCTTCAGCATTAAATATACACCTGCTGAAAGCGATAGCGGCTTATTTGGCGGCAACAGCAACTGGCGCGGGCCTATATGGATGCCGATGAATTATCTGTTGATTGAAAGCCTGCAACGCTTTTATGAATATTATGGTGATGACTTTAAGATAGAGTGCCCGACAGGTTCGGGTGTATTTATGAACCTTAAAGAGGTTGCCAACGAGTTATATAAACGGGTATCCAGCATATTTTTGCGTGATGATACAGGCAGAAGGCCGGTTTTTGGTGCTTATGATAAGATCCAATACGATGCCTCATTTAAAGATTACGTACTGTTCTACGAATACTTTGATGGCGATAACGGTCGTGGGGTAGGAGCATCACATCAAACCGGATGGACAGGGTTGATCACTACTTGTTTGTACCGGGAGTAGTAAAAACCGTAATAAGGAACGAAGCCAAATTAACTAAAAATGTCATTGCGAGGAGGAACGACGAAGCAACCTCGTCTCGTTTATATGCAAGCGACGAGGTTGCCACGCTATCGCTCGCAATGACATCTTTTTATTGATTCCTCTATTTAGCAGGCTTATTATTAGCCCTAACAGTTTTCACCTGCGATGCTGTAACAGCGCTGGCTTTATTAGTAAAGCTGTGACGCACATAAGTAAGCACATCGGCAATTTCCTGATCCTTTAAAAAATCATGCGATGCCATGTTGTTTTGATAGGTTTGGCCATTGATTTCCACGTTTTCGCTAAAGCCATTCAATACAATCTTTATCAGTGTGGTTTTATCACCCAAAACATAAGTGGTTTTTATTAAAGGCGGGTTCATATTGCCAACGCCGCCACCATCGGTTTGGTGGCAGCTTGCACAATTTTGAATATAGATATTCTTACCGGCGGCTATTGATGCTGACAGGCTTGAATGGGTTGACTTTTTATGTTTGGTTTGCGCGTGCAATCCAAGCGAAAACAATATTAATAGAGATAGTAATACAGCGATTCTTTTAGTGTTCATGTATTATTTTTTGTAGGTGATCTTGTAGATAGTTCCTTTTGAATCATCACTTACATATAGCGAACCATCAGGGCCCTGGGCTAAACCGCATGGGCGATGTTCGGCTCTGCCGGATTCTTTTTGCGCCTGTGTGCCTGCAAAGCCATCAGCAAACACTTCCCATTTACCATCAGGTTTGCCATCTTTAAACGGTTGGAATACCACAAAATAACCTGCCTGTGGTTCAGGTGCACGGTTCCATGAGCCGTGGAACGCGATGAACGCGCCATTTTTATAACGCTCAGGAAACTGGTTTCCTGTATAAAATAATAAGCCATCGGGGGCAAGGTGACCCGGAAATGCTACTGCTGGGTCGATAGTACCTTCACCGGCAGTTTTTTTACTGTCGCCGCCGTATTCAGGGGCAAGTATTTTTTCATGTCTCTCCTGATCGTAGTAAATGTATGGCCAGCCCGCATCATCACCTTTCTTTATGGCATATAAACATTCGGCAGGTTCAACAGCCGATTGTTGTACAGTATACAGATCGGGGAACAGATCGTGCAACTGATCGCGGCCATGCTGCATTAGAAATAATTGATTGTTCTGTTGGTTCCAGTCGAGGCCCACAGTGTTCCTTATGCCTTTTGCATAATGTACACCGTCGCCGTAATGTTGGTCGAGCTTATCGGCCTTAAATTGCCATATGCCACCTGCTGAATCCAATATAGGGCAACCCGGCCTGCCCATGGAGCCTTTTTGCCTATCCTTAACCTGGCATGAGTTGGAGTAGGCGCCAACGTTCACATAAATATTGCCATCATTATCAAGCACAATTGATTTTGATTCATGCTCACGGCGGTTTAATAACCCGGATACTATTTTCTCAGGCGCATCAGGATTTGTTACTTCGCTTTTGTCATTCAGCTTATAACGGTAAACATCTTCATCAGATGATGCATATAAATAACCATCCTTAATATACATGCCGGTACCGCCATAGTTGCCAAAGCTACTGGCCACTGTGGCTTTATCACCATTTTGATGCAGGAACAGAATGCCCTTGCCGGTTTTAAAGTGGTTAAGCTTTACATAAATGTCATTTTGAGGGGTAATTGCCAAATGCCTTGCGCTGCCTAAATTATCGGCTACTATATTGGCTTCAAAGCCAGAGGGCAGCGTAAGGCCAGCCGCAGCGGCGGTAGTTTTTGTATGGGTAACAGTTTTTTTGTTTGTTACAGGGTTAGTTAATATCAAAGCCGGAACAAGGGCTAAGGGCATAACTATAGAGAATAAACTATTTATTTTCATAACGACAGGATTGGTGACTAAAATTAAACTAAATACAACTCAAACAAAATTTCTGTTTGATAAAATACATTATTGTTACAATTTGTAAATCTGATACTTATAGTAATAAATAAATATATCAATATAATATTTTGTTAATGTTTTATTATTCGGAATATTATTTTATGATAATTACTTATTATCTATATAAAATTATTAATTGCCATTAAACTTTTTAAAAGTGGTATAGTCCTAATTATATATAATTTGAAACACCATGAAAAAGTTAGTTTTATTATCAGCAATAGCAATAAGCGGTTTATTTTACAACACTGCCAATGCACAAATAAGGATCCATTTAGGTATAAATTTATTCCCGCACCATGTATATATACGTCCTGCTGTTGTTGATGTACAACCAGCTCCGGTAGTTTATGAAGATAACAGGCCTGCGGATTATGATACCAATGATGATTACTATTATTTGCCAGATGTAAACGCTTATTATAACGTTGCACAGCAATGCTATTATTATAATGATGGCGATAACTGGATCTCTGCAGCTTACTTACCCGGCGAATACCGCAACTACGACTGGATGCATGCCCGCAGATTTGAAGTACGTGCACCGCGACCATATTTACACAATGATCTCTATATGAACAGGTATCACGGTGTAAATAATCAATGGGCACACAGGGACGATCATTTCCAGGGAGGCTATGCTAACCATTTTAACGATGGTGGTTACAGAAGGGATGATCAGCGTTTTGATGGCAGAAACCAAAATAACTATAACCAGCAATATAATCAGAACCAAAACCTCGATAATAGGGGTAATAACGGAGGTCAGCAATATAATCAAAACCAAAACCGTGATAATAGAGGTAACAACGGTGGTCAGCAATATAATCAGGATCAAAACCGTGGCAACAAAAATAACAATGGCGGCCAGCAATCTAATCAAAATAGAGGCAACGACAGGGGAGGCGATCAACAACACATTGCCCAAAATGATAGGGGCCATAATGGTTTCGGCCGCAGAATGTTCTAAAATATAATCACCTCAATATATATGTCAAAAAGCCATCCGTTTATGCGGATGGCTTTTTTGTTGCCATGATTTATAGGATTCGTTTAATTTATATCTTGTAAATCAATCAAATCCAACGAATCCTGGTTAATATTCGCTAGCCTCATTCAACAATTTAATCGCCTCATTACCTAAATTGAGCTGGGTAGCATCAATAATTGATTTTAGTTGTTTGGTGCTGGTAGCGCTGGCAATAGGGGCGGTGATGCCGGGGTGGGCAATGGTCCATGCTAAGGCTACACTTGCCGGTGTGCTGTTATACTCGGCAGCAATTTCGTCAAGCGCTTTTAAAATACGGAAACCACGATCATTCAAGTATTTTTTAACGCCCTGCCCACGCGGACTTTTCGAGAGGTCATCCTGCGAACGGTATTTGCCGGTAAGAAAACCACTGGCTAATGAATAATAGTTGATCACCCCCAGTCCGTATTCCCTACAAACGCCTTCCAGTTCTTTTTCATACCCTTCACGATCGTACAAATTATATTCGGGCTGCAGACTTTGGTAAGCTGCAAGGCCGGTAGTTTCGCTTATTTCCAAAGCTTGTTTAAGCCTGTCGGCAGTGTAGTTTGATGCACCTATGGCTCTTACCTTACCTTGTTTTATCAAATCGGTATAAACCGACAGAGTTTCGGTTAGCGGTGTGTCTTTATCATCATCATGAGATTGGTAAAGGTCGATATAATCAGTTCTCAAGCGTTTTAACGAATCTTCAACAGCCTGGGTGATATAGGCTTTTGATAACCCCTTTTTACCCGGCCCCATTGGCTTGCCAACCTTTGTGGCAATGACCACTTTGTTGCGTTTGGCACTTTTCCTGAGCCAGTTGCCGATAATGGTTTCTGATTCGCCGCCTTTATTGCCGGGTACCCATGCCGAGTAAACATCGGCCGTATCAATAAAATCGAGGCCAGCATCTATAAAGGCATCAAGCAGTTCAAATGATGTTCTTTCGTCAATGGTCCAGCCAAAAACATTGCCGCCAAAGGCTACCGGGTTAACTTTTATTCCTGATTTTCCGAGCTCTCTTTTTTCCATAAGGTTTTGTAAATAAGTTTTATAAGTACACAAATAACACCCATTGGTTTTTTGTGTTTGTAAAGGCAGTGTAATTTAGCATAACCGGGCTATCTTTACAACATGGAAAGCGCCCATCCCGATTCTAAGATCCTGATTGAAATTGTACAAACCAAAATGCCTTTTGGCAAATACAAAGGCACCCTGATATGTGATATGCCTATCTCTTACCTGGAGTGGATGCATGGTAAAGGCGGTTTTCCTCCCGGGAAGTTGGGGATGTTGCTGGCAACTACATATGAGATCAAGAGTAATGGTTTGCAAAGTATAATTACCATGGTTAAAACTTCACTCCGAAATCAGCGTTCATAATATATTACTCATCAGTGACAACCGCTGAACTTTAGCGTGCGTATATGGTTAAAAAAGTAAATATTATTATGAAAAGATCCATTTTATATATAGCCTGCCTGCTGTTGTTTGCAGGCTGCGTGCAAGGGCAATCCAATTCATTTGCCAATTTACCACAGCCTAAACCAGGTGAAAAAGTTGCTGATTTTGCGGCCGGATGTTTTTGGGCCAGCAGTGAAGCCATGTCCGAACTGAAAGGTGTTAGCCAGGTAGTTGCAGGTTATTCAGGCGGCAATGCGCCTCACCCCACCTATGAGGAAGTATGCTCTGATAATACCGGCCATGCCGAAAGTGTTCAGGTTTATTACGATCCTAAAGTGATCAGTTATGCTAAATTGGTGGAGGCATTCTTTTATGCGCATAACCCAACTGAGCTTAATTACCAGGGCCCGGATCATGGTACCAGTTATCGTTCAATAGCTTTTTATCGCACGCCTGAAGAAAAGGAAATTATAGAGAATACGATTAAAAGTATTAATGCTTCCAAGTATTATGGTTCTGCACCAATAGTTACTGAAATTGCTCCGTTTAAGGTATTTTATCCGGCTGAAAAGTATCACCAGAATTATTATAAGCTTCACCAGGATAACCCTTATATACAGGGTGTATCAGTTCCAAAGGTTGAGAAGATGAGGAAGAAGGAAAAGGAATTGTTGAAGCCGGAGTTTAGTTAAGAATTAAAGTAAAAAAAGAGGGGTGTCATGCTGAAGCACTCGAAGCATGCGGGCAAAGGCCTTTACGCTCATGCTTCGAGTGCCTCAGCATGACACCCTTTTCTTTCATGGGAGATTACTCCCCGCGTTTCAACCCGTACTTTTCAATCTTACTGTACAGGTGACTGCGTTGGATATCAATATCATCGGCAGTTTTTGAAACGTTCCAGTTGTTTTTTTCCAGCTTGAATTTGATATACTCACGTTCAGCATAATCCTTATACTCCTGGAAGTTTTTGAACTGGTTAAAGTCAGTTTGACTTGATGAGGTATCGTTTGATGATGCCGGTGCTGGGGCGGATGGATTAGCAAATGCCTTAACATCAGCATCAGTAATGATCTTATCGCTTAGGATGATCAAGCGTTCAACCATGTTGCGCAGCTCACGTATATTACCTGTCCACGGCAGGGCTTTAAGTGCATCTAGCGCAGCATCCGAGATCTTTTTAACCGGCATGCCATACTCATTGCATATCTCATCTAAAAAGTTCTGTGTAAGCAAGGCAATATCATCCCGACGCTCGGTTAATGGTGGAACGTGGATGAGGATAACGCTTAAACGATGGTAAAGGTCCATACGGAAATTACCGGCTTCAATTTCTTTTAGCAGGTCTTTATTTGTAGCGGCAACTACGCGTACATCCACTTCAATTTCCTTTTCGCCGCCTACACGGGTTATTTTGCTCTCCTGCAGCGCACGTAACACTTTAGCTTGCGCTGAATGGCTCATATCGCCTATTTCATCCAAAAATAAAGTACCGCCGCTGGCAGATTCAAACTTGCCGATACGTTGCTTTACAGCCGATGTAAATGAGCCTTTTTCGTGCCCAAATAGTTCACTCTCAATAAGCTCAGATGGTATAGCGGCGCAGTTAACCTCAATTAAAGGCGCGTTTGCACGGTTTGATTTTTCATGCAGCCAGCGTGCTACCAGTTCCTTACCGCTACCATTAGCGCCGGTAATTAAAACACGGGCATCAGTAGGGGCAACGCGGTCAATAGTTTCTTTTATTTTTGCTATGGCCTGTGAGTTACCCAATATTGGGCGAACCTTTGAAACTTTGCGTTTTAATACCTTGGTTTCAACAACTAAACTTCCACGGTCGAGCGCGTTACGTACAGTAATTAAAAGGCGGTTCAGATCAGGTGGTTTTGATATAAAATCGAAAGCTCCTTTGCGACTGGCCTCAACAGCTGTTTCAACAGTGCCATGACCAGAGATCATAATAAATGGAAGATCAGGTTTTATCGTTAAACCTTCGGTAAGCACTTCCATGCCATCCATCCGGTTCATTTTAATATCACAAAGTACCAGGTCATAGTCATTTTTGGCTATCATATTCAGGCCATCCTGCCCGTTATCAACATCCTCAACTTGGTAATCTTCGTATTCTAAAATTTCGCGCAGGGTGCTTCTTATAGCACGTTCATCATCAATAATTAAGATTTTCGCCATTTTTTATCCTATGTTTTTCAAAAAAAGAGTGAGTGGTCCGGCACCCAAATATATGGGATTTGTATAGAAAAATAAACACTCCACCTATATACAAAAAATAACCCCCTTCTGTTTTGCAGAAAGGGGTATTTTTTTCAGCAGCAAAGCTATAAGCCGGGTTCTGTTCCGCCGGTTGAAGGGCGGTTTCTATCATTAATCTGGCCCTGCCATTGCTGACAGGTTCAAGCAACCTACCCATCCTGACGATCATTTGCCAGTGGCAAACAATCAAAAGCGAGTAGCTTCCGGTTCAGGACCTATTTGGTTTTTCAACTCCTGAGGTTTACCGCGATCCCGGTCGCCCGGAAAAGCCGTGAGCTCTTACCTCACGTTTTCACCCTTACCTATGATAAATCACAGGCGGTATATTCTCTGTGGCACTTGCTGTCGCCGGCTGCCGGCGCCTTCCCGTTAGGAAGCAGGATACTCTATGTTGCCCGGACTTTCCTCTCTCGGTTTTGGCCGTGAGCGATAGAACGTTTTGCAGAGGCAAAGATACGCATAAGAAGCAAGAGACAAGAATCAAGAGCCAAGATAGGAGGGAAAAGAATAAAGAATTAACAATCAAGAGCCAGGAAGAAAAAGAAAGACTGAGAATCAATATTCAAAAAGAAAAGAATGCAGCTTCCTGATTCTTGCATCTTGATTCCGGGCTCTACTCAAAAAAATACATTAGAAGAATACTCCAATGCTTCTCTTAGTTTATCGAAATTAAGCTCCAGAGGCTCGTTTTGTGATTGAATATAGCTAACCAGGTTTTCGGTAGCGATGTTGCCTGTAAGCTCATCTGCTGCCATAGGACAGCCGCCGTAACCTTTAAGGGCACTGTCGAAACGCGTACAACCACTTTTATAGGCAGCCTCTATCTTTGTTTGCCAGTTACCGGGTGTGGCGTGCAGGTGCAAGCCAAATTCTGTGGAAGGGAAGGTGTTTGTTAGTTGAGGGTAGATGTCGCTTACCTGTTCTGCTGTTGCGACGCCCACGGTATCAGATAATGCTATGATCTTAATGCCTTCATTAACCAGTTTTTCCGTCCAATATTGGATAATATCAATGTTCCATTCATCACCATAGGGGTTACCAAAGCCCATGGACAAATACACCAGCAATTGTTTGCTCTTGGATATTGATAGTTCATTTATCCTTTGTACAGTATCAAATGATTGCAGTATGGTAGTATTCGCATTGCGTAATTGAAATGTCTCTGATATAGAAAACGGATAGCCTAAATAAGTGATCTCAGCATACTGCGCTGCTTCTTCAGCCCCGCGATAGTTGGCTATAATGGCCAAGAGTTTTGATTTTGTGCCACTTAAATCGAGTTTCTTTAAAACCTCGGCAGTATCCTGCATCTGTGGGATGGCTTTGGGTGATACAAAGCTTCCGAAATCAATGGTATCAAAGCCAACCTGCAGCAACAGGTTAATATAGGCTGCTTTTATATCAGTAGGAATAAAATCATGAATACCCTGCATGGCGTCGCGCGGGCATTCGGTTAATTTGATTTTTTGCGGCATACTTACTGATTGCTAAAATTTTGTATTATCGATAGCGCCTTTCTTTTCAATGGCCTGATACAATTCGCTGGTGAGCGAGCCAATGTATCTTTCAAATGAATCTAATACCTTTTTTGCATCCCTTGCAACCCGTTTTGATTGTGTGTTGGTGGCTTTTTCATACATATCATACAGGCCCAGTCGCCTGTTACCGGTTTCGGTAGGCATATAAAATACCACGTTACTGATAGTATACCGGTAACGCCTGTTTTTCATATCAAGAGTGATAGAAAACTGGACAGTATACGGGTCCACATTATCGCTCTCATCACCTATATAAACTTTATTGGTGTTGAGGTCCTGTGCAGTGGTGCAGATCAGTTTGCCTTCCTGGTCGTAGCCATAGTTTTGCTGGAAATTTTTGGCAGCGAAAAATTCAAGCGATCTTAAATAGATCATGCTTTCCATTATGTTGGTATCAACCTTAACTGTTTTTTGGTAATAGGCATTCGTGCCATCAACGTGTATCGCAATAGAATCGGTAATTACCGTATTACCCTGACACCTGGCCGTGAACGCCAGGAATATGAATGCAAAGCTTAAAAAAAATGTTTTCACTTCTTTAATATAATGAATAGGTTTATTCGCCTTTTGTTACTTTTTCGGTTGTGTGCGCCACCGGTTCACGTGTAAAACGCCTGATGATAAGCCTGCTGCCGCCGTTATAATTGATATAGTTGCCTATCCAGTTTATAAATACGATCACCCGGTTACGTGTTCCAACCAATGAGAACAGGTGCACAAAGATCCATACCAACCAGGCAAAAAAGCCCTGGAATTTGATCTTACCCAGATCAGCCACCGCTTTATTACGGCCAATGGTAGCTAGTGAGCCCTTATCGTTATAAACAAACGGAACGGTTGCTTCACCCTTTATCAAATGTACAATGTTTTTACCAACGTTTTGCCCCATTTGTATGGCAACCTGCGCTACGCCGGGATGGCCTTTCGGGGTTTCGTCGGTTATCATGGCGGAAACATCGCCTATGGCAAATACATTATCGAAACCTACTACACGGCAAATATTATCAGTTCGGATACGGTTTCCGCGTTCTACAAGATCTTTTGAGATCCCTTTTGGTATAACTCCCATAACACCTGCCGACCATATTACGCTTTTAGTGGTGATGCTTTTACCATGCTCGAAGGTGATGGTATGGCCATCATAGCTCTGTACTTTGGCATTTAACAGCAGTTCAACCCCCAGTTTATGCAGGTAATCCTGTGATGCTTTTGAGGCTTGTTCCGACATTGGGCCTAATACCCTTGGCAGAAAATCTACGAGATAGATCTTTACATCTTCCTTTTTAAGTTCGGGATAATCTTTTTCCAAAACGAAATTGCGGAACTCAGCTAATGCGCCTGCCAGTTCCACACCTGTAGGGCCGGCACCCACCAGTACAAAAGTTAAATAGGGATCGCGTTCTTCTTTTACCTTTTTTAATACGGCTTCTTCCAAGTTTTGGAAGATGAGGTAACGCAGGTTTAATGCCTCGGGGATAGATTTCATGGGCATGGCATAATGCTCCACATCCTTGTTGCCAAAAAAATTTGTAGTTGAGCCTGTGGCTATCACCAGGTAATCATAGGTAATTTCACCTATGCTGGTATCTATTGTATTTTTTTCGTGGTTTACTTTTGATACTTCGGCTATGCGGAAACGGAAATTCTTTTGCCCGCCGAAATTCTTTCGTAATGAAAAGGCTATTGATTCCGACTCTAAACTGCCCAACGCTACCTGGTAGAGCAGGGGCTGAAAGGTGTGGTAATTATGCTTGTCGAGCATTAGAACCTCCACAGGTTTGTCTTCAAGCTGTTTGGCTACCTGCAGGCCGCCGAAACCACCGCCCACAATAACAACTAAGGGGAATTTTGATTTGCCGGTAGATTCCATATATGATATAGTTAAGTGTTTCAGGTATAAAACAAAAAAGGCTCCAAATGTTCTTTGGAGCCTTTTAATTATAACGATTAAATTATTATTTCAGATCTTTCTTTCCAAGGTCGATGATAACCGGAGTTGCTATACAGATTGACGAGTATGTACCGAAACATACACCAACCAATAACGCGAACGAGAAGCCTTTTATAGCATCACCGCCAAATATGAACAATACGATTAATACGAACAATACGGTTAGAGCAGTAATAATGGTACGGCTTAATGTTTTGTTTATCGCGTCGTTAATAACAACTTTAGGGTCATCAGTTTTTGCATGGTGAAGGTCAAGGAACTCACGGATCCTGTCAAATACCACCACAGTATCATTAATTGAGTAACCAATTACAGTTAATATAGCCGCAATAAATGCCTGGTCAATATCCAGCGAGAACGGAAGTACATTCTTAAACAAGGTGAAGAATGATAATACCATCAACGCATCATGCGCCGTAGCGATCATCGCACCTATACTGAACTGCCATTTGCGGAAACGGATAAGTATATATGCTGATATGATCAAGATAGCGAATACTACTGTCCATATAGCTGATTTTTTAAGCTCATCAGCAATAGTAGCACTAACTTTTTGTGAGCTTAATATATCTGATTTGCTGATCTTGGTTTGTGGATTGCTGCTCAGCGAAGTAATCAGCGCATCAGTTACTTTTGATTCAGCCCTTGCTGAAGTATCGTTGATCAGGTAATTGGTAGTGATGCTCATATCAGAACCGTAGGTTTTAACCTCGGTACCGCGGCCTAATGTTTTATCAACAGCATCATGTATCATCTGTTCATTTACGCTCTTGTTCTCAAAACGAACTACATAAGTACGGCCGCCTTCAAAGTCGACACCGTAGTTAAAGCCTTGCGTAGCCATTGATATGACACCTGCCAGGATAAACACACCTGAGAATATATAGAATTTAAAACGGTTTTTTACGAAAGCGTAGTTAGCGTTTTTAAAGGTATGTGAGCTCCATGGGTTTGAGAATTTAATATCCCAGCCCTTACCTAACATCCACTCAAATATCAACCTTGAGATCAATAGTGAACAGAATAGTGAAGTAACGATACCGATCATTAAAGTAGTAGCGAAACCTTGTATCGGGCCTGAACCAAAGATGAACAGGATTAAACCGGTAAGGAATGTACTGATGTTTGAATCGAGGATTGATGATAAAGCGTGTTTAAAGCCGTCTGTTACCGCAATGCGTACAGATTTGCCTAAAGCCATTTCCTCACGCACACGTTCGTATATTAATACGTTGGCATCAACCGCTATACCCAGTGTTAATACTATACCTGCTACACCCGGCATGGTTAATACCGCATGTAAACCTGTAAGTACACCCATCAGGAAGAACATGTTAACAATTACAGCCACCACCGCAACAGTACCTGCACGGTTATAGTAAGCGATCATGAATACCAATACAACCAGTAAGCCTAAGCCTTCTGATAATAAACCCGCGTGGATAGCTTCTTCACCTAATGAAGGGCCTACTACGCTTTCGCCAATAATAATAGCAGGTGCAGGTAAACGACCGGCTTTTAATACGTTGGCTAAATCTTGTGTGTCCTCAATTTTGAAATTGCCTGAGATAGAAGAGTTTCCACCGGTGATTTCGTTGTCGACTCTTGGTGCTGAGTAAACATTGTCGTCAAGAACAATAGCTATTGATTTTTTATTGTTTGGATCAGCAGAAGCCTCACGGGTTATAGTAGCCCATTTTTGCGCGCCTACAGAGTTCATATCCATAACCACATTTGGCTCACCTCTCTGATCTGTTTCAGCACGTGCGTCATCAACAACATCGCCTGATAACGCAGGGCCATTGTCGGCACCTGTAAGTTTTACAGCGTATAATTCAAATACCTTAGTTTTAAATTCAGGATCAGGTTTTACACCCCAAAGGAATTTCATGTTTTTTGGAGTGATCGCTTTTACATCGGCACTGTTTAAGTAAGCGTTTACTTTAGCAGTGTCTTTTAGCGCACTCCAGCCAACAACGGGTCCCGGGCGCAGTTGCATCTGGCCTTTTTGATCCTGATAGCTTGGAGGCGACAATAAAGCAAAAAGAGGGTTGTCTTGTGTTGCCTTTGTTTTGCCTGCAAGGTTGGTTGAATCTTTGCCTGCATTTTTTTGAACCTTACTTAATAACGATAAGCCACCTTTAGCAGCAGTAGTGGTATCTTTAGTTACTGCCGGTTTAGCAGCGGTAGTTGCAGAATCTTTAGCAGCAGTTTTGTTTTTTGCAGCTAACAGGCTATTGATGCTTGCCAAAGTTTGGTAACCATCTAACGGGCGACCGGTTGCATCGGCGTTTTCAAAAGTTTGATAAAACTCAAGTTTTGCAGTACCTGATAAAAGTTTACGAACACGTTCAGGATCTTTATCACCCGGTAGTTCGATCAATATACGGTTTGTACCTGCCTGTAACTGGATGTTTGGAGATGTTACGCCTAACTGGTCGATACGGGTATTTAGAACCGTATATGATTGTTTAACCGCGGTATTGGCCAGATCTTTTAAATAAGATTCAACCTCGCTGTTTGATGCGTTGAACTTTAAATGAGATTGATTGTCTTTAGTTGAGAAAAGTGAAGCTAATTTCCCGTTAGGGTTCAGCTTTTCATATTCAGCAACAAACAGGGTGATATAATCCTTTTGGCTGGTACGTGTAGCAGCCTCAGCATTGTTTAATGCCTGGTTAAATACAACATCTGGGTTATTGTCAGCTAATTTTTTTACCAGATCTTTCAGAGAGATCTGCATGGTAACACTCATGCCACCTGCAAGGTCGAGACCCAACGCTAACTCATTAGCTTTACAATACGCGTAATTATGACCTAACAGAGGATACACCGGCAGCGTGGACATAGAGTCCAGGTAAGCCTTTTCTTTTAGAATATCGCCCTTTGCATAAGTCCTCGCTTTTTCTTCAACACTGCGGGTAACCCATGTAAATGAAAGCTGGTACAAACACACAACCGCCAGCAATATGGCGAAAAATTTAACAACCCCTTTACCTTGCATCTTATATTATATATGTAATTAATTAGTTTATAAGCTTTTTTAAAATAGACGGCAAATCTAATAAAATTTCGTTATCATGAAATTTTAAATTAAAAACAAAATACCGCCGCTTTTTGTTATGAGCGTTCGAGTGTTATGAAAGAGTAAGGATAGGCATTTTTCTCATCGGCCTCGTGATCTTTTCTCGAAATTTCTTTCCACTCACTCTTATCTATCTCCGGAAAAAATGTATCGGCATCAAATGAATGGTGGATGATGGTAAGATAAATACGATTTGTTAAATGCATAGCCAGCTTATAGATCTCGGCTCCGCCGCCAATAAATACTTCATCTTCGCCTTCGCAAAGCGCTAATCCATCTTCAATTGATTTTACAACTTCGCAGCCGGGGATGGTGATATCCTGCCGGGTAACAACAATGTTCCTGCGGCGCGGCAATGGTTTGCCAACAGAATCAAAAGTTTTGCGGCCCATGATAATAGTGCGGCCCGAAGTAATTTCTTTAAAATGCCTAAGGTCATTTGGCATATGCCATAATAACTGGTTGCTTTTGCCTATGGCGTGGTTTTCGCCTATGGCGACTATGATGGATACTGTCATTCTTTTTTGGTATATTAGTTCACCAGTTCATTAATGGAATCGGCAAGTTAAATAAGGATGTGAAATTACCAAAGTTTCCACCATGGCTTATTGATTAATTTTTTAATTGATAAAGTTTGCTTCGACGCTCCGTTTAATAATTCATGTTCAAATTGCCGATTTGCCGTCTCAATTATGTTACTAACATAATCACGACTGAATGCATAGTTCTGTTTTTGGGATTTATAAGTTGTGCTATAAGTAATTTCAATATTCACGATTCCTATTGTTTCAAAAAAAACAGCTGCATTTTCATGTCCGACCGGATAAAGCCAATAAATTGCAGCTTTATCTTTATGGGCTGCAAAAGTTTTAATTAACACCTCTGCATTTTTAAAATCCTTTACAGTTGGTTTCAATAATCGATCGAGGTTTGTTACGGCAACCAAATTCAAACCTTGTTCTGTGTTGTAAACAGCTTCTAAAATTATTGCCCCACCATAATTTCCATTTGCTAAAGTAAATGTTATACAATCGCCTTTTGAATAAAAGGGTTCTTTAATTACTTTTTTCTTTATGGGTTTTGCTTTTGGCCGAGGAGTAGATATTTCGATCAGAAATTTATTTAAAGCGATTTTTCTTTTTTTAAGATCAGAGTGGCTTGCACCGAGCTCCTGCCATAAATTAATATCCGTTCCGGTTTTAATAACAGCTTTTACTTTATTAAAAACTGCTTCATCTACATATTTGCATTCCCATTGTGCTTTAGCTAAAGCAAACCAAAAGTTATTGCTATCAGACGCATCATTTAATAATTCCTTATTCGAATTAATAAGTTTGGTTGTTATTTCTTCTACTGAAATAGCATTGTTGTATTCCTCGAAAAAAGCAGAATAAATATCAGCGTAAGTATCGTTCGATGAAATTGCTGTGCCCCATGATCCCATAATAATTAAACTGCCACTATCCCTTTGATATGCGGATGCGGATCATAGTTCTCCAAAGTGAAATCTTCAAACTTAAATTGGAAGATTTCCTTTACCTCCGGATTGATCTTCATGGTGGGCAATGGTCTTGGTTCGCGGCTTAGTTGCAGTTTGGCTTGCTCCAGGTGGTTGTTGTAAATGTGGGCATCGCCAAAGGTGTGGATGAAGTCGCCGTACCCGAGGCCGCATACCTGTGCCATCATCATGGTGAGCAGGGCGTAGGATGCAATGTTGAAAGGTACGCCCAAAAATATATCGGCGCTGCGCTGGTAAAGTTGGCAAGAGAGTTTTCCATCCAAAACATAAAACTGAAACAGACTATGGCAGGGCGGGAGCGCCATTTGATTTACATCGGCCACGTTCCATGCCGATACGATCATGCGGCGGGAGTCAGGATTATTTTTGATTTGGTTTACCACCTGGCTGATCTGGTCGATGTGCCCACCATCGGGCATTGGCCATGAGCGCCACTGATAACCATACACCGGGCCCAGGTTGCCATCGGCATCGGCCCACTCATCCCAAATACGTACGCCGTTATCTTTTAAATATTTTATGTTGGTATCACCGGTTAAAAACCATATCAATTCGTGGATGATGGATTTGAGATGGAGTTTCTTGGTAGTCACCAACGGGAAGCCATCCTGCAAATTAAAACGCATCTGGTAGCCAAACACACTTATGGTTCCCGTTCCGGTACGATCGTGTTTCTGCGTTCCGGTTTCCATCACATGGCGCATTAAATCCAGGTATTGTTTCATATTTATTTAGTGGATGAGTGAATTAGTGATTGAGTGAATTTGTTTAATAATTGAATTAATTATTTATTTATTGTCTTTCTTGTTGTCTGAAACTGATTTTCTGGCAGTGGAAACAACTTTCAATATTTCATTAGCCTCATTCATTAGTGGGCTAATTTCTGTCTGTTTTACAAGTTCTGCTTCTACCAATACCCCATCCAAAAAAGGCTTTCATCAGCCTCTTCCACAACAATGGAAAGTTTTGCATAAAATTCTGCTTGCGACCTTGCTCTGCAAACAGCCCTGTAATTTGCGCCGACAGATGAAGATGATCGCAATAATTGTCTGCCGATTATTTTCGCCTCTTCGGTTTTAGGCAAAAGTCGGAATAATTTGATATTATCGATAACAAACTTTTTAGTCCGGTTTCTAAAATATTCTGCGAATTCCGATTTGTCATATCTTTCCATAAGTGAATATAAATTTAATCATTCAATGAAATATTCACTCAATCACTAATTCACTCATCCACTAAATGCTCAAATGCAAATAAAAATAATCTAATTTTGTTATCCTACGGATGTGTATAAATACATCCGATGTTAAATATTCTTATGGTCATTTTTCCTAATGCTAAAATTAATATCGGCTTAAACATAATTGAGCGCCGTGCCGATGGCTATCATAACCTGGAAACCGTTTTTTATCCTATAAAAATAAATGACGTGCTCGAGATCATCGAAAGTGATAAATTGAGCTTTGAATCAACCGGCTTGCCTATCCCCGGCAGGGTAGAGGATAACCTTTGTGTTAAGGCCTGGCACATGTTGAAAAAAGATCACGATGTGCCGCCGGTAAAAATTCACCTGCATAAAAATATTCCGATAGGGGCAGGGCTTGGTGGAGGATCGGCCGATGCCGCGTTTTTTATCAGGCTGATGAACCAAACCTTTGATTTAAAATTGAGCATTGACGACATGAAAAATTACGCCCGTCGATTGGGTGCCGACTGTGCTTTCTTTATCGAAAGCAAACCTGTGTTCGCTTTTGAGGTGGGAGATGAGTTTGAGCCTATCAAATTAGACCTCTCGGCTTATAAAATTGTGTTGGTGATGCCACCGGTACATGTGTCTACTTCGGAGGCTTACAGGGGCGTAAAACCGACCGATGTGAAAACCTCGTTGATCGAGCTGATCGATACGCCCGTTGCTAATTGGCGCAAGTACATCAAAAATGATTTTGAAGAATCTGTTTTTAAAAATCACGTGGAGATCCGCGGCGTTAAAGCTGCCTTATATGAGGCCGGCGCATTGTTCGCCAGCATGAGCGGGAGCGGGGCATCGGTGTTCGGGATTTTTAATGAGTTGCCCAACCTGTCGCATCTGGAAGAAGAGAACCAGGTGTTCTATGATATTTGATTTTAATTTCGGATTTGGGATGTTCGATTTCGGATTTGAAAAAGTTTACGCTTTTTAATTAAATCCGAAATCGAACATCCCAAATCCGAAATCCCCAATTACACTCCTGCATCCTCACTCACGCCACGTCCTACACCTTCAACCCAGTCTCTATCACCCCAGCCTTTGGCTACGGCGGATAATAGCCTGTCGTGGGCCAGCGTAGCGGCGGGCATTGGTGTTTGACTCAGCTGCGCCAGTTTAATGGCTAAGCGGGCATCTTTATAGCCCAGGCTGGATTTAAAACCAACCGGTTCGTATTGTTTGTTGGCGATAAGCTTTCCGTAGTTTTGATAGATGGGCGCGTTGAAAATTGTCGACCCAAAAAACTCGGCTACCTGCGCGCGGTCCAGCCCATTTTTCTCAGCCAGGGTAAATGCTTCGGCCATTATCTCCAGCGAGGCGAGGATCATAAAATTGCCTGCAACCTTCACCACGTTAGCGCCGCCAACCTTGTCGCCAAAATCAACAATTCGCTGTCCTAAATTTTCAAGCACGGGTGTTGCGATTTCCTTGGCATCCTTATCGCCCGAAATGCAAATGAAAAGCTTCTTCGCTTCCGCCGCTTCAGGCCTGCCAAAGACAGGGGAGGCGAGGTATTTGCTACCATGTTCCTTGTGTAAATTGGCGAGTTCTTCAGCGGTATCAGGGGCGATAGTGCTCATGGATATGTGTACAGCATTCGCAGGAAAAGTTTTTAAAATCCCGTCGGCACCTACAGTCGATTCTCGCAGCACTTCATCCTGCGATAACATGCTGATCAAAACCGGTACTCCGGAGGCTGCCTCGGCTGGGGTTTTGCAAACGGTTACCGATGCCTGATCGAGCTCCAAAATTTTCGTCTCGGTGCGGTTGTATACCTGCAGGTGGTAGCCTGCCTTTATTAAATTGTTGGCCATGTGGATGCCCATGTTACCAAGACCAATAAATCCGATTTTGTTTTTCATAGTGTTAGTTTATATATTCTCTATCCTCGTCACTTAGTGTATTGGGGTTTGTTTGCTCTGGGCTTTCATCGGGAGAGTCGCCGCCCAGGCGTTTTACTTTGTTGGGCCTGCCAACCAGCACGCCGATAACAAAAGCGACCACGGCTACAATCAGCAGCATGGTCAATTTTGACAGACTGAAATCGGCCCACAAAAATGAAAAGGTTACCCGGCCTGTATTTTGCATAAGCACAACAGTAAACAGTACTGTTATCAAAATAATGATGATCGTTTTTATTCTCATGATTTTTTAGTTGAACATTTAATTACAATATCCGGTTTTTAAATGTCTTATAAAAATGGGGTGGGCTACCCAATAAAAATTTGTCAATCGACGAGGAGGGGAGTTGCGATTTTTTTATACCAATTCTACATGTTCGGTTATTGATACGCTAATTGAATTGGCCGACCTAATGTGTTCCATCAGGTGAAAAAATATACGATGTCATCTTTCTTGATTTTCTCCGGAAGACTCATTGGTTTTTTTCTGAAATCCGGTTTCGCGGAAATTGGCCGATTTTGTTTGAAAATCTCACGCCTAATAATTTTCTCTCCCTGCCTGCATTTTATTGAGTTTTCAATTTTTTGATTTCAGTACACTTTGATGAAATCATGCCTGGCAATTCTTAAAATGTACTTTTACTTCATTTAAGTATGTTTAATTATTTGATTTTTAGATTTTTATACTGTTAATTTTAATCAATTAATTACAATTGCTAATAATTTTAGTTTTCCGATTCGGGTAAATTCAAATTTTACTTGAATTTATTATTTTTATAAATTATATATATGACTGATTATTTAAACTATATTTTATTTATATAAAACGAGTATTCAAATTTTAAATCAAAATAAATGGTCTGAATGTGGAGTATAAAGATGCCTTTTACCTTGCGTGTGAAGTTTTAATTCAATACACTAATTAAAAACTTAATTTGCCCTTTAAGGCACTGATTTAATAAAGCTGGAGTTAAGTGTAGCTGAATGAAATTTGCCCTTAGAAGGGCTTAAAATGCGTTATGTGTATACGGGTTTTCTTATCCCCTATTTGGTGAGGAGTATACAAAACGGGAAATCAGGCGGTAAAAGTTAAGAGAATAATGGGATGAAACTACCTCGCTCTACGCTTCGCAATTTGCTTTTGAGCCAACGGAAACATAAAGATGGTGGATAGGATAATAAGCGCACCGGCCCAAAAACCGGAGTTTAATTTGTGCATATCATCAAAAAAAATGAATGCCATAATGATACCATATACCGGCTCAAGGTTGGTGATGAGCGCGACTTTAAAGGCCGAAAATTCCTTCATTACTGATACCCCGGCAACGTAGGCCAGCGATGTACAAACGGTGCCAAGGATAAGTAAATACCCGATGTCGGAGTTTTTAAGTACCATATCGTGAGCGAAGCCGTGGGTGAAAAATAGGTAGATCGAGATCCACACAAAGGCTCCGGACAGCTCGTAAAAAGCAATGACCGGAGCATCGGTATGCTTTACCTGGCGGGCGTTGATGATGGAAAAAAGGCTCGCACATATGGAACTGAGTAAACCTATTATGATGCCCTTAGTGTATTGTGTTTCGAACTTGAATATTAAAATAATGCCGATTATGATCAAAACTCCGGCCACAATTTCCATTTTAGAAATGCGGGTGCGGTTAATTATCGGCTCTAAAATAGCCGTAAAAAGTGTGTTGGATGACAGGCAAACCAGCGTTACAGAAACGGTTGAAAGTTTTATAGCAGCGAAGAAAAGTATCCAGTGGCCGCCTACTAAAGCACCTGTCGCTATTAGCTTTAGCAGCGTTTTGCGGCTTATTCTGTACGAGGTTTTATTGAATTTGAAGTATAAAAATAGGGATACAGTGGCAATAACTACCCTGTACCACACCAATTGCACGGCCGCTATGGAGATCAATTCGCCCAAAATACTGGTAAATCCCCATATAAAAACAGTGAAATGGAGTATTAAAAGGTTTTTGTTTATTCCTGCAGAAGTACTGGTTTCGGGCATTATTTTGGTGCTTTATACAACAGATAAAGCCCTACCAAACCGAACATAAAGTTGGGGATAAACACAGATAATATAGGCGGCAGGGCATCTTTTTCGGCAAATACAAAGGAAAATTTATCCAGAATTATATAGGCGAAACACAGGATTATGCCTATCCCCAAAGGCAAACCAATACCTCCGCGAACCTTTCTGGATGACAAAGAAACACCCATTAAAGTGAGTACAAATGTTGAAAATGGGTATACAAAACGACGGTATTTCTCAAACAACATATTGTTTAAAACCCCCGATCCCCTGATCCTTTCCTTGGCAATTCCGGTATTAAGCACACTTAATGACATCGCATTATATGAATTATCATGCAACACATCAAAGTCAGAAGGGCGCATATCCAGTGCTGTATCTTTGTGTGCAACGTTTAGCTGTTGTTCTTTTAATCCGTTCACATACCTGATGGTGCAGCTGTTTAAAGCCCATGTCCGCTTAAGGGAATCATAAACTATATTAGTTGCAAATAGCTTCTCTTTAAGCTCATCACCATTAAATTTTTCCAGAATAAAGGTGTACCCGGTATGTACTACAGGGTCGTATGATTGCAGGTAAACGTAGGTGTGTTTATCCAGTTGCAGGTGCACTTCGCTCTTGGTAGGATCGGTGTCACCGTTAAACCCGTGGGAGTTTTCGAAGTCGTTTTTTAGCCTGTTGGTATATGGAATAAGGTATACATTGGCGAAAAATGACACGATAAATATCAGCGTAGCGGCAATAAAATAGGGCCTTAAAAAGCGGTTGAAACTTGCCTTTCCACTCAATATTGGTACTATCTCTGTCTGGTCTGCCATCTTCGCGGTGAAGAAAATTACCGCTAAAAAGTTGATCAGCGGCGACAGCATATTGATGTAAAAAGGGATGAACCCAGCGTAATATTGGAATGCGATTTCCTTAACTGTGGCGTGTTTAGATAAGAAGTTATCCAGGTGTTCTGAGATATCAAAAACCACCGAGATCACGATGAAAATACCCAGCGTGAACACAAATGTACCCAGGTATTTGTTGATGATATACCTATCAATAACTTTGATGTATTTATCTAAAAACTCCTTCATTTATAGTCTATAGTCGTTGGCCTAAACGGTTAACCATTGTTTTTTTCCAGTTATAAAATTCGCCTGCTATTATTTTTTCACGTGCCTGATTAACCAGCCACAGGTAAAAATGGAGGTTATGCAGGGTTGCTATCTGCGCGCCCAGCATCTCGCCCGAGTGGATCAAATGCCGCAGATAAGCTTTAGTATAAGCGGTATCGGCAAACAGATCACTATCGGCTTCTATAGGCGAAAAATCATTCTTCCATTTCTCGTTTTTTATGTTGATAATGCCATCCTTTGTAAAAAGCATGCCGTTACGGGCATTGCGGGTAGGCATAACACAATCAAACATATCAATTCCTAACGCTATATTTTCCAATATATTAACCGGTGTGCCTACACCCATCAAATAACGTGGTTTTTGCTCCGGTAATATATCGCACACAATTTCTGTCATGGCGTACATCTCTTCAGCCGGTTCTCCAACGGATAAACCACCTATTGCATTGCCCTCACGCTCAAAAGAAGCGATAACTTCTGCCGAACGTACACGCAGATCCTTATATACAGATCCCTGTACAATAGGGAAAAATGTTTGGTCGTAACCGTATTTAGGCAAGGTAGAATCGAAGCGGTCGCAGCAGCGTTTAAGCCAGCGATGGGTCATTTCTATCGACCTTTTTGCATAATTATATTCGCACGGATAAGGTGTACATTCATCAAAAGCCATAATGATATCGGCACCAATTGTACGCTGAATATCCATCACATTTTCGGGCGTAAACAAGTGTTTTGAGCCATCAATATGCGAACGGAAGGTTACTCCTTCCTCCTTTATTTTGCGTACTTCGGTTAATGAATATACCTGGTAACCGCCGCTATCGGTTAAAATAGGTCCATCCCAACCGTTAAATTTGTGCAATCCGCCGGCTTTTTCAATGGTATCCAGTCCTGGTCTAAGGTATAAATGGTAGGTATTTCCCAGTATAATTTGTGCTTTTATATCGTTTTTTAGCTCATGCTGATGCACGGCTTTAACGGTGCCTGCTGTACCAACAGGCATAAAAATGGGCGTTTGTATGGTTCCGTGATCGGTAGTGATCTCACCTGCGCGGGCTTTTGAAAGCGGATCCTGGGCTTTTAAATTAAATTTCATTATAAGAGCGCAAAATTAACAAATAATTGCGCTTTAAAGGGCTGTTATTTTTGTACTTAATGTAAATATGCTCAGGCGGTTTTCCACAACGCTTCATGTGGAAACTTAGCCGAATTAAACCTCGATAAATTCGCCAATTTTTAACAATTTTGCCTAATATTAATTATTGATTGGAAAACTATATTAAAGAGGCGCTGGTACTGCTACTCCAGCTTTGTTTTATAATTCAACTGTATTACCTGGTAGGCGATCATAGCCTGCTTACGGCTTATAGGCCGATGGAGGAACTAATACCTTCTAACATTCCTATATCTGTTGTCATCAGCGCACGTAATGAGGCTGCAAATTTAGGCAGGTATTTGCCTTCTATATTAGAGCAAAATTACACGGATTTTGAGGTCGTTGTAATAAATGACTGCTCTTACGATACCTCTTATTTGGTTTTAGAAGAGCTACAGGCTAAGTATCCGCACCTCAAAGTGGTAACCATTACCGAGCACGACCGCTTTAAAACCGGTAAGAAATTTGCGCTTACCTTAGGTATAAAGGCAGCAAAAAACGAGCATTTATTATTTACCGATGCCGATTGCGAACCTGCTTCACCAAACTGGATAGCCCGTATGGCAGCTAATTTCACCACATCGGCACAAATAGTAATAGGCTACTCGCCTTATAATAAAAGCAGGAATTTTTTAAACCCATTTATCAGGTTCGAAACCTTAAAATCTGCTATAAATTACCTTTCGTCAGCGCTGGACGGCGACCCTTATATGGGCGTTGGCCGTAACCTGGCTTATACTAAAACCTTGTTTTTTAATGCCAAAGGGTTTGCGTCGCATATGCATGTAATATCAGGCGATGATGATCTGTTCGTGAATGAAAATGCAAAACCGGATAATACTATTATAGAAATACACCCCGAAGCATTTACCTATACTACCGCGAAAACTACACTGGCAAGCTGGTACAGGCAAAAGAAAAGGCATATGGGCGTAGGTAAATTATATAAAAACAGGCACAGGCGCCAGCTAAGTTTTGATGCCATCACCGGTTTCTTATTCTACATAGTACTCATATTATGTTTAGTTTTCAATTTTGAACCTTTACTTGCTTTAGGTATATTTATGTTCAGGTTGATACTGCAATTTGTTATATATAAGAAGGTGTTTAAAAAGCTGGATGCTTACGGTTTGTTCTGGTATCTGCCCGGCCTCGACCTGTTTCATTATATATATTTAAATGTGTTCGGCTTTATAGGTACATTTATAAAAACCAAGCAATGGAAATAAACGCAAATTTCACCGAAAACGCGAAGAACGATTTTCACCTGGTGGTTAAGGCGCGTGAGGGTAATCAAAAAGCTTATGCCGATTTGATGCACCGCTATAAGGATTCCATATATTTTATGGTACTTAAAATGGTGAATAACAAGGAGGATGCCATGGACCTAACCGTGGAAACCTTTGCCAAAGCATTTGAAAAACTGGACAAATATCAGCCTGATTATGCGTTTAGTACCTGGCTTTTCAGGGTGGCTACCAATAATTGTATTGATTTTATCAGGAAGAAGAAGCTAAACACCATGTCGATACATGGCATGATGGATGAGGATGGTGAGGATAAAACCTTACAAATAAAGGCCGATGTTTTAAATCCCGAAGAAACATCCATTAAAAAACAACAAACCGAAGAACTAAAATTACTGATAGAGAACCTGCCCATACGTTACCGTAACCTGATCACGCTGAGATACTTTGATGAATTATCATACGAAGAGATAGCCCAGCAGCTCGATCTGCCTTTAGGCACGGTAAAAGCGCAGTTGTTCAGGGCCAGGTATTTGCTTGGCAACATCCTCAATCGTTTTAACCGCGATGACATCTGATAGTCTTATAAAATATTTCCCCAGCATCACGCCACTGCAATTACAGCAGTTTGAGCAACTCCTTGAGCTATATAACTACTGGAACAACCAGATCAATGTAATATCCCGCAAGGATATTGATCAATTATATGAGCGCCACGTGTTACACTCGTTAGGTATAGCCAAAGTGATGCCTTTTTTACCCGGCGAAAATGTGTTGGATGTAGGTACCGGCGGCGGTTTTCCGGGCATACCGCTGGCTATCTTATTCCCTGAAACACAGTTTTTTTTGGTGGATTCTATCGGCAAAAAGATAAAAGTAGTGCAGGAAGTAGCATCGGCGTTGGGTTTACAGAACCTAAAAGCGGCCCATTTGCGTGCTGAGCAGGTAGATGAAAAGTTTGATTTTGTGGTATCGCGCGCGGTAACCCGGCTCAAAGAGTTTTATCCCTGGGTGAAAGGGAAGTTCAACAAAGAATCAAAAAATACACTTCCAAACGGTATTTTATACCTGAAAGGCGGCGATCTGGCTGAGGAAATAACCGAATCGGGTTTAAAGGTAAAACAATATTACCTAAAGGATTTTTTTGACGAAGAGTTTTTTGAAACCAAGCAGGTGATATACGTAAAGGCTTAGCTGTGACGCTTATAAACGGGAAATTGCCGACCCGGAAAAACCGTTCAGCAACACCCAACTCAAAAATCAATTTGAGAAAAGTTTTTAAATATTGAATTTTGGTTACTTTACTGATATGGTTGTTTTGCCGGAAGCATAGATTACTCCGTTTTGCGCTGCTGAGCCATATTTTTGAATTGCCCGACTCAGATCATCACCTGAATACATATATGCTATAGCAGAATCAGCTTGTACTGATAGCTTTTGTCCTTTTTTTAGGGGTTCTTTTAATTTATAAATTGATCCGTTAACAACAATAACCGGAGTTTGATCCCTCAAACCATTATGATCAAAAGCTTCTGAATCAATAGAAAGAACTATTGCTTTTCCACCTTTAATGGTTGTAGTAGGTTTTAATCCAGTAGCGGCCGGTGGTGGCGGAGGCGGAATATTTGGTTTTTTAGCTATTACCGGGGCAGATGGGGGCAATAGCTTTACATCAGTCACTTTTGGTGCGGGTGGCGGCGGTAATAAACGTACATCAGTTATGTGTTTTACTGTTGACGGTGGCGGCGGTGGAGGTAATTTATGGTTTGTTGTTTTTACTGTATCAATCTTTGTAACTACCGGTGCCATAAATTTAACAGTATCTGGAGGTAATAATTTGTATTTACCATTTGATGGAAAAGTGAAGCCGTATTTTTCACTAAGTAATTTAATATCAGCCGGTGTAGCGGCACTTTTTGCATACCGTACCTTTGAGCCATCTTTTTCATAAATAATTACCAGGAAATTGATCTCATTACCAACTATATACTTGTTTAACTTGTATTTATAGCCTTTATTAGTATATCCTGCGGCTTGTAGGTTGGCATTAACTCCTTTTTCAGCCAGGTCAGCTTTGACCGTGTTTACGGTAGGTTGCATATGCCCCGGCGCCAAGTCAATCCAACCATAATTTTTACTGAATGCCAGTGTTGAAGCACATAGCAGGCCGCCACATATGGGCACAGCCAACAGGTATTTTAGCCTGGCTAAACTACCCGAACGTTTTTGATTTAACATAATGATCCTCTTTTTTAACAGGTTATAATTGAAAAATGAATGTGTAATTGAAGATCCGCTCAAGCCATAAGCATTGTGCACCAAAAACGTGGAGTAGGTAATAGCGTCGGTTTCTGTAGCAGCTGTTTTCTCATCAGCTATATATTCATGTATGGCTTTAAGGCTATGTTGCAGCATGTATATGAAAGGATTAAACCAGTTTATAATCTTTAAAACCTCGATAAACACGATATCTACCGAATGTTTTTGATGGATATGTACCAGTTCATGCTTAATAATAGTCTCCCGGCCCTCGGCTTTTGTGCCTATAAACAGGAAGTTAAAGAATGAAAAGGCGGTGTTAGAATCATTAAGATATATCAGTTTATAGCTTGCATCTGTTGGCGTATCGCTTTTGCGCGTAAGCCTTACTAATTGGTAAAGTTTAAATAATAATATCAATAGCAAAACAGATGATCCCGCTAAATAGATATAAAACATTCTATCCTGCCAGGTAAACTGTGGAGGAGGTGGAACTAAAGTTATTTCAATCAATTTTACACTTGCGGTGTTATTAAAGTGTTGTGCAACTGGTGCTTGTGGTTTAATGTGCTTTAAAAAGCCCAATTGTATAACCGGAATGATGAACGATAGCACACAGCTTATCAGCAAGTAAGCCCTGTTTAACGTGTAATGTGTATCGTTGCTTAAAAACAGGTAATAAGCGGTATAAAATATCGCGAGGTACAGATTCGCCTCCATTAAATAATGCAGGCAGGTCATTGTTTTTTGTTTTTAAGATTATCAATCAGGTTGGTTAACTCATCAAGTTCCTTTATGCCGAGCTTGTTTTCATCGGCAATAAATGATACCAAGCTTTTGTAGGAATCATCAAAGTAATTCTTCATCATCTTATCAAAAGTGAACTTTTTATACTCTGTTTCGCTGATGGTAGGAAAGTACACATGCGAGTTTCCATAGGCTTTATGGTCGATAAAACCCTTGCCCTCCAATACCCTTACCACGGTTGATACGGTATTATACGCAGGCTTTGGATCTGGTATTTTGTCGATGATCTCCTTTACAATGGCTTCATTCAATTGCCAGAGTATCTGCATTATTTGCTCTTCGGCTTTGGTTAGTTCTTTGATCTGCATAGTAAACTATTTTTATAGTTAAGTAAAGCTACAACTATTTTAATAGTTTACAAACTATTAAAATAGTTTTTATTTATTGCTAATTATTATAGCATTATTGTTATTCTTTTCCTATTTTAGGCTGATCTTATCACTATGTCTATACTACACCAGGTTGCTCTTACTTATGTTAAAAATGTTAGCCATGTGCTATCAAAATCGCTGATCTCATCTTTAGGCAGTGCTGAACAAGTGTTTAACGTATCAAAAGCCAGGTTGCTTGAAGTGCCCGGTATCGGTATAAAGACAATAGGGCAATTGAACCTGGATGAAGCTTTGCGGAAGGCAGAAGAGGAGGTGAAATTCATTGAAAAGAATAATATCGATGTTATATTTTATACCGATCCGCGCTATCCTAAACGACTTAAGTTATGTAATGATTCACCTGTATTACTATATAGTAAAGGCAATGCCGATCTGAATAATCAGCGGGTTATCAGTATAGTGGGTACACGAAATATCACCGATTATGGCAGGTATCTGTGTAAGGAATTGGTTGAAGAACTTCAACAATATAATGTGCTGATAGTAAGCGGGCTGGCATTAGGTGTTGATGTTGCGGCACATAAAGAATGCCTGCGATTGGATATTCCTACGGTTGGTGTATTCGGGCATGGATTGGATAGGGTATACCCCGGCCAAAACCGCTCAACAGCCGAAAAGATGCTGGAAAATGGTGGATTACTGTCAGAATATCCATCAGGCACTATCCCCGACAGGGAGAATTTCCCTGAACGTAACCGTATTGTGGCCGGTATGGCCGATGCTACGGTAGTTATTGAGGCCAGCGTAAAGGGCGGTGCATTAATCACGGCTGAAATAGCAAACTCTTATAACAGAGATGTTTATACTTTCCCGGGGAGGATAGGAGATGAGTTTTCGGAAGGATGTAACTTCCTGGTACGGCATAATAAAGCGGCATTGCTTACCAATCCGGCCGACTTGGCTTATAGTTTAGGTTGGGAAAAGGATGGCAGCCGTAAGGTTATAGAGCAATTTACCTTGCCAATTGACCTAACAAGGGATGAGCAATTCATATTTGACATGATAAAGGATCACAAATCACCCTTAGCTATTGATGACCTCACCATAAAAACAAATATGCCCATGAGTATGCTGGCTATGAACCTGTTAAATATGGAGATGCAGGGCTATATACGCTCGCTGCCGGGGAAGACTTATTTGATTAGTTAGGGGAACTAAAGAATATGAAACCGCGTCATTGCGAGGTACGAAGCAATCTCTAAACTATACAGAGCCGATTTGCAAGTGGCTTTACCTATGTAGAGATTGCTTCGTTCCTCGCAATGACGCTTGGCGATGTGGTTATGCCTCTCCGCTCTTTGTTGGTGTTGTCACCAACAAACTTGCTATGCTCTTTACTGCTCAAAACTTGTTGGTGATAACATCAACAAGGCGCGGGCAATGACGCGTGGTGATTTTTAGTATTTACCCCTCATCATAAAGCACCAACTTCCCGGTACCGCCGCTTATTAATTTCCATTCATTAAACTCGAAATCCATAACAGCTATGGCGCAGGGCGGTACATCTTTTATTTGCCCGGTTAAATGGTAAAGCATCTGGCTTATAGCAGGATTATGCCCAACCAGCGCTATGAAATAATACTGATCAGGAAACTCATTAATGATATTCAATAATGCAGCATCGCTTGCTTCGTATATAGCTGTATCTGTTTGGATTTTTGACACCGAAAGCTGCTCTGCAAATATATCAGCCGTGGTTTTTGTACGCAGTGATGGGCTGCTGAAGATGATTTGCGGTATATACGCCTTTGTTTTCAGGCGTTCGGCCATTGATTCTGAGTCTTTTATGCCTGATTTCTTTAGCGGGCGATCAAAGTCCTTATAATCAGTGTCATGAGTGGCCTTAGCATGGCGAATTAATAATAACCTTTTCATCGGGTGTATTGAGTTAATTTATCAACTATAGTTTCGGCATTTATACGATGTAAGCAGGCATAATCCTTACGGAAGCATGGTTTATTTCCATATACAGAACACGGGCGGCATTCAATTGTGTTGGCCACAATATCATTTTCTGATTGTCCGTAACCTAAAAAGCCAGCATAATGGTGGGTTGCTCCCCAAACAGAAACCACCGGCGTTCCCTCAAGCGAAGCCAGATGCATACCTGCAGAATCCATACTAAGCATCACATCCAGGTTATTAATGAGTACAAATTCTTGTTGCATATCCAATATCCTGACTGTAGAAATCACGTTTTCGTACTTTTTTTCCCAGTCATCGCACACTTCCTGCTCATGTATTGAGCCTCCAAAAAGGAATATTTTACTGCCCTGCTGGTTCAACTCAGCAAGTACTTCCTCCATTTTTTCATGCGGATAGATCTTGCCTTTATGCTTAGCAAAGGGTGAAATGCCTATCCAAGGGGTGGCTTTTTCACCTGTAATTTTGGTAATATCGTCCGTTAATGGCTTTGGTTCTTTTGCTAATTTATAGTCTAAAAGTACCTCAAAACCCACACTTCGGAACACATCTGCATAGCGTTCAACAGTTCTTTTCAGAGGTTTTACTACCTTGTTTGGGAAGCGGGTTAATAGCTTTTTTTCAGCCCTGCCTTTATCCAACGCGGCAGTTTTTACACCCGTTAGCCTGAATAATCGCCTTAATATTTGGGTACGTAGATTGTTATGCAGATCGACTACCGCATCAAAATGCTCCTGATTTTTCAGGTGATTGAAGAGTTTTATCAGTCCTCCAAAGCCATTATAAAGCTCTTTTAAGTCGGCTGGATAATAGTTTAAGCGGGGGATATCCTTGAAAAACTCAGCAAAATCAGGGCGTGAAACATAGGTTATGGTTGTCTCCGGATGCTGATCTAACAGGGCTTTAATAACCGGAACAGTCATCGCCACATCGCCCATAGCCGAAAAACGCATGACCAATATGTGCTTTGGCCCCGGCATTATTTTTTGTTATTGTATAAAACAGGGTTAAGCTCAGGGTCGTTATACATCTTCATCTGGCGATAAACCTTCATGTATTTTTCTCCTTTTTCAATGTCTTCCAGCAGTTCATCGATAGCAGTTGAAAGATCAATCCGTTGCTGTAATAGGATAGCCAGCTTATTTTTACACTCAATAATATGCGCCTGTTCGGCATCGGTACGCAGGCTTTCTTCGCGCATATGATAAATTTTCAAAGCGAGAATTGACAGTCGATCAATGGCCCATGCAGGGCTTTCGGTGTTGATACGGGCTGTTGCCAGGGGCTGAATGTCCTTATATTTTTCATGAAAGTAGGAGTCGATATACTCCACCATATCGGTACGACCCTGGTTAGAGGCATCAATACTACGTTTCCATTTTACTACTTCAAGGGGTTGAATAGATGGGTTACGGATCTCGTCTTCCATATGCCATTGCGCGGTATCTATCCAGCATTTGGCGTATAATAAATTATCTAAAGTAACAGGAGCGAAGGGATTTTTACACTGCTTTTCCACCTCATTAAACTGATGATAATCGCTTATCGCCTGTTCAAATATTTGGTTGCTGTGTTCACTTATCATGTTTTTCAAATGCGTGCAAGCTTATTTTTGTTGGATTTTCTTAATAATCGAGGTTGAAGAATAGCCCTCTACAAAAGTAATAGTTTTAACTTCACCGCCATTGGCAATTACTTCTTTAGCGCCAACAATATTTTCAATGGCGTAATCGGCGCCTTTTATCAGTACATCAGGCATCAAAGTGGTGATCAAATTCAATGGTGTATCTTCTTCAAAAACCACAACAGCATCCACAAAAAAGAAGGATGCCAGCAATGCTGCCCGACTATCCTGCCCATTAACCGGCCGACTTTCGCCCTTTATTCGCTTAACTGAAGTGTCCGAATTTAAACCGATGATCAATTTATCACCCAATTCAGCTGCTTTTGAAAGGTAACTGATATGTCCAATATGGATAAGATCAAACACTCCGTTAGTAAAAACCACTTTTTTGCCCTCACTTTTCCAGCTTTCAACCTGCACTTTAAGTGCTGATAGATCGGCTATTTTGTTAAAAAGTGTCTTTTCAATATCGCGCATGGTGCTAAATTACTAAAACAAGTCGTCAACCGCCTTGCAAAAAATGTGGCCGATGAGGATGTGCATTTCCTGTATACGGGCGGTTATATCCGATGGCACAATGATATTCAGATCGCAAAGTCCGTTCATTTTGCCACCATCACGACCGGATAAACCCAAGGTTTTGCACTCAAATTCTTTGGCAGATTCAAATGCCTTTAATATCCCCGGACTGTTCCCACTGGTTGAGATTCCCACAAACAGATCGCCCGGCAGGGCCAAAGCTTCTAACTGGCGTGAGAACACATACTCATAGCCGTGATCATTGGCTATTGCCGTAATGGCTGAGGTATCGGTAGTTAAAGCTACTGCGGGTAAAGCCTTACGGTCTTTTACAAAACGGCCGCTTAATTCGGCTGCAATGTGCTGTGAATCAGCCGCGCTGCCACCGTTGCCTGCCAATAAGATTTTGTTGCCGCTTAGTATGGTTGAGGTGAATAATTCGCAGCCCGCCTCAATATCGGCAGTAAGCAAATCAATTACTTTTTGTATTAAATTTTGATGATCGTAAAGCTCCTCACTAACCATGTTTAACGGGTATTATTAATATCTTCAATAATTTCATCTATTGTTGTTGTAGCGCTGCCGATGTGCCTGATCACTATTGCTGCTGCATGATTTGCCAGGTCGCATGACTCCTCAACTGATAAACCTGATGCTATAAAATAGGCTATCGCGGCTAAAACGGTATCGCCGGCACCGGTAACATCAAATACTTCAGTAGCCTTAACAGGAAGTACTTTGCAATCATCCTGACTTACAATCGCCATTCCTTCTTCTGATAAAGTGACTACCAAGTAGGTAACATTTGTCTGCTCAAATATAGCTTTAGCGGCATCTTTTACATGCCCGATATTGGTTATCTTCTCGGCTTTAGCTGCCTCTGTAAGTTCCTTTTTATTAGGTTTGATGATAAACGCACCTTTGTATTTCTCATAATTCAGGCCTTTTGGGTCAACGATCACTTTTTTTTGGCGGTCATTTGCGGCCTTAATTACGTTTTGGGTGAAGGTAGGAGAGAAGAGGCCTTTGTTATAGTCAGACAATACAACTATATCTGCTTCATCTATGTGTATTATTAACTTACTTAAAAGCTCATCTTCCAGTTCAACAGTAAGCGGATCTGTAAGTTCTCTATCGATCCTAACAATCTGCTGATTACCAGCTAAAACACGGGTTTTTATAGTGGTAGGCCTGTTGGTATCAGTGATGATAGTATCCGCTAATACACCTTCATTTGTTAATATTTCAATGAGCTGCTTACCTGCTTCATCATCGCCTTTAACACCGCCAAGTATCACTTTAGCGCCCAGGCTAACCAAGTTTTGGGTTAAATTACCGGCACCGCCAAGCGTAGTCGTTTCCCTTTTTACATTAACAATAGGTACGGGAGCCTCGGGAGACAACCTTGTAGCACCACCCCATATATAATGATCGATCATAATATCACCGATCACCAAAATGGTTGGCTGTTTACCTGATTGTTGTATGGAACGTACTTTATCTATTATGCTCATTAGTTCATTGGTTCATTAGTTCATTGGCCTCAGACCTTGAACTTTCTGAATGTATTAACCCTTTTTATTATTGAAATATTGTTGAATTTCCTGCAATGATAAGGCATTCAAACATTTTTCTTTGTATAAACCGCCTTTTCGCGCTACAATTACACCATAATGCATATCAAAAAAGCCTTCCTTGCGGTGCGCATCCGGATTTATGGATAGCATAACGCCTTTTTCCAGCGCGTATTGGTGCCAGCGCCAATCAAGGTCGAGGCGGAGTGGGTTGGCATTTATTTCAATAACCACTTTGTTCGCCGCGCAGGCATCTATCACTTTTTTATAGTCGATAGGATATCCTTTTCTGCTCAATAACAAACGTCCGGTAGGGTGGCCTAATATTGTAGTGTAGGGGTTTTCAATCGCTTTTATCAGTCGGGCAGTGGCTTTCTCCTCATCCATTTTAAGATTGGAGTGTACAGAAGCCACTATGAAATCGAACTTTTTCAATATTTCATCCGGATAATCCAATGAGCCATCGTTTAAAATATCCGATTCAATACCTTTAAATATCTTAAAGCCATCCAGTTTTTTATTCAGATGATCTATCTCTTCCTGTTGTTGTAATACGCGTTCAAGGCTTAAGCCTTTGGCATAGAACGCGCTTTTACTGTGATCGCACATGCCCAAATATTCCAATTTCAGGGTATCACGACAGTATAGCGCCATCTCCTCAACGGTATTAACGCCGTCGCTCCAGGTGCTGTGGTTGTGCAGCGTGCCTTTCAGGTCGTTATAGCTGATGAGTTTTGGTAATGCGTTATCCCGTGCCCTGTCTATAAAAGTATCACCCTCACGTAACTCCGGCTTCATAAATTCAAGGCCTGCTTTTGTGTAGATCAGTTCCTCACTTTCAGGCTGATCTATCACATCTGCAATTCGATTCATAACCGCTTCCACATGCTCATCATTACCTGTTTGCAGGAATAATTCCTTATAAAAATCGCGTTTCTCCACGCAAACTATATCAACCAAGAGGCCATTCGGCATTTCGCCATTAATATGGTTACTGTTAGCAGTAATATTAGTAAGTATTTCAGATTTTAATAAAGCATCCAAGGCAAGTTTTTGATCGCGGCTCCCTATAACAATAACCAGTTCGCTAATAATTTCACAAAGCCTGCGGAACTCACCACCAAACTCAAATAGCGCGCCGGGGAATAAACCTTTAAGCTGATCGAGCAGATCATTGGCTTCTTTTTCTACCTGTGCATACAGGAATTTTCCATTGCTCGCCATCCTGAACTCAATGGCTTTGCGGATCTCTTCCTGAGTTTTCAGGCCGAAGCCTTTAGCTTCGATCAGGCGGTTTTCGTTACATGCATAATAGAGTTCACCAGTATTTTCTATTCCTAATTCACGCCAAATGATAGCTACTTTTTTAGGGCCGATACCTTTAATGCCCATCATTTCAACAACGCCTTCAGGGGTATTGGCAAGCAGGTCCTGCATTTCCGACATGGTGCCGGTATCTAATATTTCTACAATTTTAGCGGCTATACTTTTGCCAATACCATCAACTTTTTCAAGTTCCTCAAAGCTTTTACCAGCAACAGGGAAGGGGAGTTTATCAACCTTAAAAGCTGCGTTGGCTATCGACCGTATTTTAAACGGGTTAACCTCGTGCAGTTCCATCAGTTGCGATAATAAGCGAAGTGTTCGGGCTATGGGTTTATTTTCCATAAATAGATTATGGTGTAAAAGTACAAAAGCTGTGCCTTAGTTTCTATTTTTAAGAGTCATGAATCAAGATATAAGAATCAAGAAAAACTATTTTACCTGGATTTCATACGGCAACCTTGCTTGTGGAGTACGCATCATTTGGGTTACGCCTTTTATTTGCTGATAGTATATATAATTATCACCCAGTTCTGATTTAATGGCACGCATTTTTATCTCGCTGTTCAATAATGAGCTCACTTTATTCAGCTTGCTTTTTTGATCGGGGTAACTGTCTACTTTATAGTGCTTTAGCTTTGCCATTTTTGCTGCTGATGCAATGGCATCGTTAATATTTCCCAGGCGGTCAACCAGGCCAATTTTCACGGCTTGTGCGCCGGTCCATACACGGCCCTGACCAATGCTGTCGATATATTTTTGTGTTTTGTGGCGACCTGTAGCTACTGCTTTGGTAAACTCATCGTAACCACGGTTAACCTGGTTTTGCAGAATGGCTCTTTCATCAGGACTTAAAGGCCTGCTGATATCGCCCAAGTCAGCATACTTTCCAGTAGTTACACCATCAAATGTGATACCTAATTTATCATTAAATAGCTTTTGCAGGTTTGGTAATATGGCAAAAATACCTATCGAACCTGTGATAGTATTCGGTTCAGCAATGATAGAGTCTGCCGCGCAGGAAATATAATAACCGCCTGATGCAGCGTAATCGCCCATAGATACAATAACTGGTTTTGCTTTTTTGGTAAGCATTACCTCACGCCATATTACATCCGATGCCAGCGAACTGCCACCCGGAGAGTTTACACGCAGAACAACCGCCTTAATTTTATCATCCAACCGTACTTTACGTAAAGCCTGCGATATTCTTTCAGAACCTATGCTGTTATCATCACCGTCGCCACCGTTTATCTCACCGGATGCATATACTATGGCAATCTTGTTTTTTGAATCTTTTTTATCACCATCGTCATCACCGGAGCCATCATTCTGGTTGTATTCATTAAGCTCAACGCTATGAATATCCTTTTTCGCTTCAATCCCGGTACGCTGCCTTAATTCATCAAGTACTTCATCTTTATATTTTAAGCCGTCAACAAGTTTATATTTCAACGCATCCTCTGGGAATTGTATGCGTAGCTGGTTAGCATAGTTGAACAAAGTATCCTTATTGATACCTCTGCTCTGGCTGATTCCACCTAAAAAATGATCGTACATTGAGCCAAGATAGGAGGTGACCTGCAGGCGGTTAGCATCACTCATTTTAGTTAAAAAATAAGGTTCAACCGCGCTTTTATAGGTGCCCACTTTGATAATTTGCGCTTCGATGCCCAATTTATCCATAGCACCTTTTAAAAAGGTGATCTGCGAGCTGAAGCCTTTAAATTCGAAAATGCCTTTAGGATTGATATAAACCTTATCGGCTACTGATGCCAGGTAATAAAATTGCTGTGTATATACTTCGGAATAGGCGATGATGAATTTACCTGATTTTTTAAAGTCGATCAAAGCATTGCGTACTTCTTCAACCGTTGCCTGGCCCGACATCATGTCGCTTTCATCTAAAAATATACCTTTAATATCATCGTCGGTTTTTGCCTTTTTTATGTTAGCCAATATATCATTAAGGCCAAGATCCCTGTCTTCATCAAGCCCTAAAAAACCTAAGCCTGAGAACGGATTTGAGGGGGTGCGTTCGGGAATTTCTTTGGTAAATTGAATATGTAAAACCGAATCTGAGTCAACTTCAGTGCTTTTACTATTGCCTGATGAAGCTATATAAACCACAAAAATTAATATAATAATAACTAATGTTAACAGGAAGCCAATGAAGCTGGCAAACACGAATTTGAAGAATTGTTTCATTAAAAGTTATAAATACATTATTTATGCAAACTTAGTAATTCAATACCGTATAATATTAAGAGCTTTGTCCATAATATTTGTTACAACATGATTGATGTTTATTTACTGTTAGGCAGTAACCTTGGCGATAGAAAAAAGTTTTTGGATGAGGCAATTAGTCATATTGAAACGGATATAGCACCGGTTATAAAAATATCGCCCATATATGAAACCCAATCATGGGGTAAAAGTGATGCGCCCGATTACCTAAACCAGGTAATATATATTCAAACTAATCTTTCGGCTCAAGAAATTCTTCAAAAAATATTAAATATTGAGTTGATATTAGGCAGGAAAAGGGAAGAAAAGTGGGGATCACGGACTATCGATATTGATATATTATTTTATGGCGAGGATAGTATTAATGAGGCGGGCTTACAAATTCCGCACCCGGAATTGCATAAAAGGCGGTTTACACTTGAACCACTTGCCGATATCGTTCCCGATTTAGTGCATCCGGTTAAAAATAAAACTATTTTACAGTTGAAAAATGAGTTGAAAGATGACTTAATTGTAAAAAAATTATATTTTTGAAACCTACAACTAATTAATTATATGCCTGATACCTCACCCGAAAAGGACGTTGATCTTTCAACATTGTATGATATTGCCGATGGCAGCGATGAATTTATCGTGGAATCGATAACCATGTTTTTAGATCAGGTGCCGGGCTTATTGCAGGATATTAAAACTGCTATTACTGCCGGTGAATGGCTCGTTGCTGCCGCTGCCGCTCATAAGGTAAAAGCCAACCTGGGTTTTTTTGGCATGTTCTACAGCCAAACCTTGGTGCAGGAATTAGAAATTCAATGTAAATCAGCCAATCCTGACCCAGAAGAAATAACAGCCAAATTTACCCAGTTAAATGATATAATGACTGATAACCTGGCTGCCCTTGAAGTGGTGAAAACGGAGAAAGAAGCGAATCTTTAAACCGCCTCTATTTTAAACGTATAGCTTTCCATTATTAAGTTAGCCAATAAGTTTTTACAGGCTTCGTCAACTTTAGCGTGAGCTATTTCAGCTGAAGGGGCTTCAATTTCAAGTGTAACGTGTTTGCCTATACGTACATTTTGTATCTCGGCTAAACCAAGGTTTTTCATGCTGCCTGTTACTGCTTTACCTTGTGGGTCAAGAATTTCTTTTTTTGGCATTACATCTATTTCAGCCTGGAACTTTATCATGTGCTATTTTGAATTGAATTATTGATAAGGTGATATAGAAAAGTATAACCACCGGAACTGCCGCGAATTTAAAAAATAGAATCAATATAGCCGAAAATAGCAGCAATAAATACCGATAAATATTTTGGTTGAAGTCGCGGTTTTTGAATTTAAGGGACATTAAGGGCAGCTCGGCAACTAATAACGCGCACATTACCAGCACCAAAACCGATAAACCATACTGGTTTAAAATATAATGCGATGAACGGCTATGCTGCTCCATAGTTAGCGGGAGAGAGGCTATTAATATGGCGTTAGCCGGAGTTGGCAAGCCAATAAAGATCTCTGCCTGCCGGGTATCAACATTAAACTTAGCCAATCGCAGCGCCGAAAATATCACTATGGCAAATGGTATAAAGTTTAAATATGGGCTGATATTATTTATTTGCGGGCTCTGTAAAAATAACTGGTATAATATAGCCGCGGGTAAAAAGCCAAAGCTCACCAGGTCGGCCAGTGAATCCAGGTCCTTGCCTATTCCCGAATAGGATTGCAGTACACGTGAAGCCAGGCCATCAAAAAAATCAAAAATAGCTGAAAGAAAAATAGCATATGATGCTATTACCAGTTCGCCTTGAAAGGCGAAAACGATTCCTACACAACCGCTGAACAGGTTGGCACAGGTTATAGTATTCGGAAGGTGTTTTTTCACTCGCTTCTTCATTATGGCATGAAGGTATCAGAATTATATTAAGTATTTATGAAGTTATGAGTTAAAATAATAACTCCATAAATACAAAAATATTATGAATTCATTGATATGAGAAATTCTTCGTTAGTTTTTGTTCCCCTGATCTGGGCCTGTAAAAACTCCATTGATTCCTGTGAGTTCATATCAGCCAGGTGGTTACGGAGTATCCAGATGCGCTGTAAAGTCTCACGGTCGAGCAACAGATCGTCACGGCGGGTACTTGAAGCAGTGATATCAATAGCAGGGAATATACGTTTGTTAGATAATTTACGATCCAATTGCAGTTCCATGTTACCAGTACCTTTAAACTCTTCAAAGATAACTTCATCCATTTTTGAGCCTGTTTCGGTAAGTGCTGTAGCTATAATAGTTAATGAACCGCCATCTTCAATATTACGTGCGGCACCAAAAAAGCGTTTAGGTTTATGTAAAGCATTTGCATCAACACCACCCGATAATATTTTACCTGATGCTGGAGCTACTGTATTATATGCACGTGCAAGGCGGGTGATAGAATCCAGCAGGATAACTACATCATGACCGCACTCAACCATACGTTTAGCTTTCTCTAATACGATATTAGCGATTTTTACGTGGCGTTCAGCAGGCTCATCAAATGTTGATGAAACTACCTCTGCGCGTACGCTGCGGGCCATATCGGTAACCTCCTCGGGGCGCTCATCAATTAACAGGATGATCAGGTAAACCTCAGGGTGGTTTTTGGCTATCGCGTTAGCAACATCCTTTAATAACATGGTTTTACCAGTTTTAGGCTGCGCCACGATCAATCCACGCTGTCCCTTACCAATAGGCGAGAACAGGTCCATAATACGGGTTGAATAGTTGCCCGCATCAGTAAACAAACTCAGTTTTTCTGATGGAAAAAGTGGTGTTAAGTGATCAAATGGTACACGGTCACGTACTTCGGCAGGTATGCGGCCGTTGATAGATTCAACACGTACCAATGGGAAATATTTTTCACCTTCCTTTGGCGGCCTTATGCTGCCACGCACCGTATCGCCGGTTTTAAGGCCGAACAATTTTATCTGCGATTGCGATACATAAATGTCATCGGGAGAGGTAAGATAATTATAATCAGATGAGCGTAAGAAACCATAGCCATCAGGCATAATTTCCAATACACCTTCATTTATAATAACATTATCAAAATCAAGGTTTATGGCAGGCTCCTGGTTTTTTGACTGTCCGTTACCAGTATTTTGATTTATACGACGCTCAAATTTTTGAGGACGTGCTGCCTCAGCAGCAACTTCTTCAGTTTTAGGAGCGACTTCATCAGGCTGCCCTTGCTGACTAACAGGCGTTTCAACTTCTGCCGGAGCTTCTGTTTCAGCCTCATCTGCCGGGGCCTCATCATCGGCTATATCAAACAGGTTTGTATCATCAAGCGGCACCTCAATACGTGGGGCAGTGCTGCTTTTAGTTTTTATAGTACGTACCCTTTTACGTGATTTTTCACCGGCATCTGCTGCTGGGGTGTCAGCATTTTCAGATGCGATAGGGGCGTAATTGTTTGCAACAGCACTTTGCTGAGCCCTTGCGGCTTCTATCAAATTTTGCTGTTCAACAATAGCGGTGATAAGCTGTGCTTTTCTAAGTTCGTCAGCTTCAGCGATACCTAAACTTTTTGCAATTTCGCGCAACTCCGAAACGAGTTTGTCGTTCAATTCAATTGTATCAGACATGAGATGGATTATAGTTCAAAAAAGATTTTTATTGTTTATTTGTTTTTCAACGATAAATATGGTGTGTGTTTTTGTTAATCAATAAAATGATACACTGAATATTTATCTGAAAGAAGTTTCCCGCTAACTTTGTTATGCAACACCTAAAACCATGTATATACTTAGTAATAAATAACGTGGAGTTTTAATTGTTTCTTTAGTGCAAGAAAAATTCAAAAGGAAAACGATGCAATTGTAATTAAATTATTTTGAAATACAAACTTTTAAAATAAATATCATTGTTAATTTAACACTTAGATTATTTTTTAGTTTTTTTGACGATGTAAATAATTAATCTTCCCAGCATGATTTCCCGCCAGCAGTTGATAGACCAGATAAAACAGAAAAGATCATTTTTATGTGTTGGTCTGGATACAGATATTGATAAAATACCATCATTTTTAAAGGACTATCCCGACCCGATATTTGAGTTTAATAAGCGTATAATTGATGCTACCAAGGATCTGTGTGTGGCTTACAAACCCAATTCAGCTTTTTATGAGGCTTATGGTGTAAAAGGATTGCAAAGCTTAATTGCTACCTGGGAATATCTGCCAAAAGATATTTTAAGTATTATCGATGCCAAGCGCGGCGATATTGGTAATACATCTGATAAATACGCGAAGGCATTTTTTGATGAAGCGTCCTCCGGAATGGGTTTTGATGCTATTACCGTTACACCTTATATGGGCAATGACAGTATTACGCCATATTTAAAATATGATAATAAATGGATCATCATCCTGGCGCTGACTTCATCGGTTGGAAGTAAAGATTTCCAGTATTTAACTACCGAAAGCGGCTTTTTATATGAAACCGTAATACAAAAAGCCAATACCTGGGCGGGCGCCGACCGTATTATGTATGTAGTAGGAGCCACTAAAAGTACCGAGTTTACCAATATTCGTAAATATGCTCCCGATAACTTTTTACTGGTACCCGGCGTAGGCGCGCAAGGCGGAAGTTTGGAGGATGTTTGTAAATACGGAATGAACAAGGATTGCGGGCTTATTGTAAATTCATCACGGGCTATATTATATGCCAGCAACGGCGAAGATTTTGCAGATGCGGCAAGAGCCGAGGCTTTAAAGGTGCAGCAGCATATGGAAGTAGAGTTGGGAAAGGCTGGGGTGATATAAGATAAATATATGTCATTGCAAGGAGGAACGACAAAGCAACCTCGTCGCGTTCCATATGCAAGCGACGAGATTGCCACGCTATCGCTCGCAATGACATATAGATATTTAATTAACCGCACTCCCTTCTTCAGCTTCCAATTTCCCTTCAATTGAATCATCAAAAGTTTTTCCTAATACTGCGCCGGCTGCCATTTTTATGAATGCGATGGCATCGCCATGTTTATTATCCCAGTAGTAACCTTGTGTTGGTGATACTTTTATTACTGTAATACGCGGATCATCTTTTCCCTCGGTGAACCATGTTTTTATTATTGGCTCCCAAAGTTCATCAATTTTGGCTTTATCGGTGCTGATTTCGGCTATGCCATAAAGGGTTAAAAATCCCGAATGAGGTGATGCCTGGAATAACAACTGCACCATTGGGTCTGACTGTATATCGGCGTTTTTTTGACTGTCATTAGCGCTCAGGAACCAAAAATCCCCATTATCGTCAATTTTCTGGAACGACATAGGGCGGGTTGAGAAAGGTAACCCATTTTTAATGCCGGAACAAAAGAAGCATGTTTTAGCGCTTTCGGCTATTTCTTTTGCTTTTGCCCATGCTTCAGTTCCTTCTAAATTCTTGAAATTATCTTCGGGTTGTTGTTTATTAATGCTGTCCATAGTAGTGGTTTTATTGGTAAATGATATACAATTAACCAGTGGAGAACGCTATTGTGTTGTTAAATTCTACTTTTTTGATAAAATAATAACTTGAGAGAAATTATCGCTTATGTCATTGCGAGCGATAGCGTGGCAATCTCATCGCTTGTATAGTAAACGCGACGAGATTGCCAGGTCGTTCCTCCTCAATGACAAGCTGGGATTACGCAAAAACCACCTTCCGCTCCGGAAAACGCGTAGCGTAGTTGGATACCATATTCTTTATATAATCATTACCCGGGTAGGGTGTAAGATGATTTTTTAGCTGCTGCAGGTTATCTACATCAAAATAATGGGAGATATAACCCATGCCGTAAAACTGCCCTTTTTCGATCAGGATACAGCTGTTTTCTTCGCCTGTGCGACCTTCGTCGCGGATGGCGTAGGTGGGTAATGCCTGTTTTAATTCGTTGATAGCCAGGTTTACCTTTTTGTTATAATTATCGGGGTCTTCATGGCCTGTACATGCGCATGATGCTTTGGTGGTTCCGGTGCATGGTTCGGTGTTGCGTTGTATAAAGCAGAGCTTGGGACATAGCTCGAATGTTTCGATCAGCTTAACCAATAAGCCGTGGCCCTCCAGCAAAGTATTGCAGGTATATAGTGGTGTGTTGTATTTGCGGTGCTTATCAACAGCCAGACGCAGGTATCCGCTCTGATCCTCAAAAGCATAAAGCGCATAGGCATGTTCAAAGCGCTTTAGTGAGCGGTTGTATTTAGGCCAAAGGCGTTTTATTTCTACAGCTTCCAATACAAAGGCGATCAGTTCCGTGCCGCATTGCTGGTAGGTTATGTGGCAAATGTTACGGAGAAATTCCTGTCGTTGCAAGCCGGGATTATTGCCCGTAAAATGACTGCTTACCCGTTTTTTGAGGTTTTTGGCCTTGCCTACATAGATCACTTTCCCTTTTTCATCGTGGAAATAATATACGCCGGGCATGTTAGGTAATTGTTCCAGATCTTTTTTAGGCAGATGAGGCGGAAGCACCTGTTCTTTCGAGCGTTGTTTTAAAGCCTCAGGGATATGATTACCCTTGTCGCTTTGCAGCAGCAGGGTGAATAATTGTGCGGTTGCTTCTGCATCACCTGCAGCACGGTGGCGGCTTTCATTGGTGATACCCAAATGATGGCAAAGTTTGCCCAGGCTATATGATGGCAGACCTGGGAGTATTTTACGCCCGAGCCTTACGGTACACAGTTTATTGCATTGCAGATCATAACCCGAGGCCAGTAAATGATAGCGCACAAAGGAATGATCGAAATTTACATTGTGGGCTACAAATATTTTACCATTCAAGAGGTGATAAACATCATGTGCCACATCTTCAAAAAGCGGGGCCTCACGTACCATATCATTAGTGATGCCAGTTAACGCGCTGATGTAAATAGGAATATCCCGCTGAGGGTTTACAAGGGTTGAATAGCGCTCAATTACCTTTTTACCATTATGTATACATATAGCAATTTCTGTTATGCCATTGGCGCTGGCATGCCCTCCGGTAGTCTCAATATCAACAATTGCATACATATTCCAAATGTAGATATTTTACTAATTATTTTAGCGTTTGCCGAAAATAATTTTAGCGCTCTTTCCCATTGCGATATACGGCATACTTATAAAGCAAAAGAGCACGGTTATTATAACCGTGCTCTTTTGCTTTATGTAATTAGGCTAACTAATCTCTAATTTATTTCTTCTTAGTATCCGCCAATTGTTTTTGCTTCATCATATCTTCCATACGTGCCTGGAAACCTGATTTTTTCTTTTTAGCGTCTTCAGGTTTCTTTTTGTTTTCCTGGATCTGCGCATGGATCTTCTTGTCATCAACCATAAACCTGATCAGGTATTGTTGCAGGAAGGTTAGCATATTAGCTAAAAAGTAATAGTAGTTCAAGCCTGCCGGGTAGCTGTTCAGCGTAGCCAGGAATATAACCGGTGTAATGTAACCAATGTATTTCATTTGGCCTGTAGCACCCGAGATCTGGTTATTAAAGTAGGTGTAAATCAGCGTTGATATGGTCATCAACAAACACATCAAACTCAAGTGATCGCCTATGAAAGGGATGTGAGGGAAAGTGATTACCGCATCATAGGTTGATAAATCATGCATCCACAGGAAGCTTTGTCCGCGTAGCTCAAACAAGCTTGGGAAAAAGCGGAAGAATGCGAACACTATCGGCATTTGTATCAGCAATGGCAAACAACCGCCCAACGGATTTACCCCGGCCTTTTTATAAAGCTTCAGGTATTCCTGTTGTAAAAGGGTGGGGTTATCTTCACCAACTTTAGCTTTTATCTCGTCCATTTCAGGTTTTAATACCCTCATTTTGGCCATTGATAAGTATGATTTATAAGTAAGCGGCGATAAAACCAGCTTTAATATAACGGTAAGCGCTAATATAATTAAGCCATAGTTCCAGTTAAACTGTTTCAGGAAATCAAATACCGGCAGCGTAGCAAATCTGTTGATAAGTTTTAACGGGCCCGGACCTAAGTTGATCTGTTTTTCCAAACCATAACCTTCGGCCTGCAGCATGTGGAACTGGTTTGGCTCAAAGTAAAAGCTCATTGGGAAAGTGCCATCAGCGCTTTTTGCAAGCTGCAGATCGGCCTTCATTTGTTTAATATTTACGTGGTCGCTGGTATCGGTAGCAACTGAAATGTTGGTTTTTGCAAAGCCATTATTAGCCAGAATTACACCAGAGAAAAAGTGCGCTTTAAATGAAACCCATTGCGCTTTGCTATCAGTAATATCTTTCTGATCGTCCTTATTTTCGCTCAGGTAATCAACGTTATCATTAAGTGTTTTGTAATACACAGTTGAATAACGACGCTCCAACTCCATGTCCTTTTCCTGTTTTTGCAGGTAGGCGGTCCAGTTGATATTTAATGTATTGCTGTTTGCAACCACATTGTCAAGCCCGGTTGGTTTAATAGTGAAACCTACTTTGTAACCGGTACCATTCAGTGTATACACATAGTCTACATACTGTGTAGCACTATAGTTTAAACGCAGGGTAACTGAGCCTGAATCTTTATCAGCAACGGTAAGCCCGGTTGTAGCTGATGTAAAATACAGGTTGTTGGTATCAAAGTTTTTGTTTTCGGCGGCAAAGTTTACACCGAAGCTATTTTGGGCGCCATCAAATAAAATGAGGGGCTTGCCATCAAACGTTTTAAAGTTTTTTAACTCAACTGAATATATCCTGCCGCCGTGAGTGGTTAACTTTAAGCGAAGGTCTTTATTTTCAAGTGTGATAAACTTTTCAGTGCCTGCCAATGCTGATCCGAAAGCGCCTTTTAACTGCGCGGAATCAAGCTTTACAGCGGCTTTACTGGTATCAGCCTTAGCTGTTGCGACAGGAGTAACAATTTTACCTGCTTTTTTTAAAGAATCTATATGCTGCTTTTCCTGTTCTTTTTTGATCTCTTGTTTTGATGGTTTTAGCAAATAAAACGAGCCAAAAATTATCAGCATGATCAGGAATAATCCTGTGAACGAATTTCTATCCATTATGTATTCAACAATTACTTATTTCTTGCGGGCGTAAGCCAACGAAGCGGCGACAAAGTTAATAAAAAGTGGGTGAGGATTAGCAACAGTTGATTTTAATTCCGGATGAAATTGCGCGCCTATGAAAAACGGGTGGTTTTTAAGTTCAACTATCTCAACCAGATTGTTTTCCGGGTTGATGCCTGACGGCGTTAAACCGGCGTTTTCGTAGTCTTTCAGATAAGTGTTGTTAAACTCATAACGATGCCTGTGGCGCTCGCTTATGTGCGCTTTGCCATATATCGCGGCAGCTTTACTGTTCTTTTTCAAATCGCATGGATAAGCTCCCAAACGCATAGTACCACCTTTATGAATAACTTTCTTCTGATCTTCCATCATGTTTATCACCGGGAATTCAGTTTCAGGGTTCATTTCGGTACTGTTGGCATCTTTTAAACCTAACACATTACGGCCAAACTCAACAACAGCGCACTGCATACCCAAACAGATCCCGAAGAATGGGATATTGTTTTCGCGTACATAGCGTATTGCCTCAATTTTACCCTCAAAACCACGCTGACCAAATCCTGGTGCAACTAATACACCATGCAGACCTTTAAGGCGTTCAACCGCATTATCAACCGTTAATTGCTCGGAGTGGATGTAGTCAACCCTAACTTTACACTCATTTTTAGCACCCGCGTGTATAAATGATTCAACAATTGATTTATAGGCATCGGGCAATTCAACATATTTACCTACAAGGCCAATCCTTACTTCGGAGGTAGGGTTTTTTAAGCGGCCCAAAAATTCTTTCCAGTTTTCAAGGCTGGGCTCATTTTTATGGGACAGCTTTAATTTTGTTAAAACTGTTTTATCCAGTTGCTCTTTCAGCATTAATAATGGCACATCATATATGGTAGACGCGTCAATTGATTCAATAACCGCATTGATGTTCACGTTACAGAACAGGGCTATCTTTTTACGGATATCCATGTTAAGGTGATGCTCGGTACGGCAAACTAAAATATCAGGTTGGATACCATATTCCAACAGCATTTTAACAGAGTGCTGTGTAGGTTTGGTTTTTAACTCACCTGCTGCTGCCAGGAAGGGGATAAGTGTTAAGTGAATAACCAGTGAGTTACTGCTGCCCACTTCCCACCTGAACTGCCTTACAGCCTCAATGTATGGTAATGATTCGATATCACCCACGGTACCACCTAATTCAGTGATCACGATATCGTACTCGCCGCTTTCGCCCAGTATGCGGATATTTCTTTTTATTTCGTCTGTTATGTGGGGTACTACCTGTACTGTTTTGCCTAAAAAAGCACCTTCACGCTCTTTATTGATAACATTTTGGTAGATACGGCCTGTGGTAATATTATTTGCTTTGGAGGTAGGCCTGTTCAGGAAACGTTCGTAGTGGCCAAGGTCAAGATCGGTTTCGGCACCATCTTCGGTAACATAGCATTCGCCGTGCTCGTAGGGGTTAAGCGTTCCGGGATCAATGTTAATGTAGGGATCGAATTTTTGAATAGTTACGCTGTAACCGCGCGATTGCAAAAGTTTAGCCAGTGAAGCTGAAATAATGCCTTTTCCTAACGACGAAGTAACGCCGCCCGTAACAAAAATATATTTAGTCATAAATTTTTTGTGATTTTAGTCCCGGTTTTAGGCCGGAATAAAATGTTTGTGTACGGGATACAAAAGTAACAATTTTTTCAGGTTTTCTGTAATTGTTGAGAAAATAGAATTATGTGCAATAGCTTGCTGAATACGAAGCTATTAACAACAATTACCCAATAAAATTAAAACCGCTTACTTATTATCAGCATTATATTCATACACCGCGCCTTCGGGAAACGAGTACAACATGGTTAATTTATGATTTTGCTGGATGTCTTTTAGGCCGATCAGCTCCGTGTTATTTAAATTATTAAACCAAATAAGATAATAGTGTTTAACTGAATAAAAATGCGCTACTGTATTGGTAAAATAACGGTGTGGCAGTAAGGTTGCCGTAGTGCCGGTAAAGAAATACACAGCCTCGTCGGCATCGGAGTATTTGGGTACATCGGCTTTATATATATCCTTGTGTGTTTTTAAAAAGGTGATGAATTTCGAGGTATTCCAATCATCATCGGTGTAACCAGGTACACCGTAATCACCCTCATCATCATATCGCTGGTAATCTTTTGCGCCTACCGAATACTCAAAGGCCAGCATTAGAATTACGAATGGGATAGCATATACCAGCTGTTTTTTTAGCTGTAAGCCATTTAATATATCAGGTACCCAACTGGTGCAGGCTATCAGCAAACTAACAAACATCGGCGACAGCAAACGACTGTTCAATGGCTCAAAGCGCGACACACTGGCAAGCACAGGGATAAAAATACCATAGAACGCGGCGAACATAATAACGATGTTTTCCGTGGTGTTCATCTTGCGGTTATAAGCCCGCCATGCTAACAAAGCCACCAGCGATAATAATATAATACATGCTATGGCTATAGCATACGGGTAAAAGGTATTAGGTAAGCCCATCCAATCACACATCACGGTACCTGCATAATAGAGGTTTTTACTTAACGGAGTTACGGCAGGTTCGCGGGTGCCTGTGCTTAGGCCTGTTGAAAGGCGGTTCTTTATCAGGTTTAATACTAATAATGAGATAGAAGTAAAACCGAATATCAACACATGTTGTATCTTTTTGCGGATAACAAGCTGATCGTCCAGCAGCATCAGCAAGCCACCAGCGCCTATCAGTGTTACACCTGCATAGCGGGTTATGCAACTTATGGCAACCAACAGACTAAGCAGCCAAAGGCTTTTCATGGTATGCTTTAGCATGTAGTTGCGGTAAACCAGCACAAAGATGACTGTCTCCAGTATAAACAGTGTTTCAGACCATAAATAGGTGTAGATCTCGAGCAATGCAGGGCTTAGCACCAATGCTATTAATATAAGCCACTTATAAATAAGGGAGTTTGATTTAAATTTTGATACGATATACCCGGCAGTAAATATTACAGCGGCGAATAGTAAACCATTGATATAAGGAGCGGCCGTAACTGTATCAACCCTTGAAATAAATAATACGATACTTAAAAAGAACGGATAAAAAACCGGGAAGAACACCAATGGCGAGCCATTGAACGTTAACAGCGAACCATGCTCATAAATATTACGGGCGGTACTGGCATACATTATTGAATCGGGTGAGATGCCGATGCCACTATAGGCAGTATATAAATGTACAGCATAAAAACCCGCTATAGCAGCTAAAAGTGAATCGAGATTTTTTAAGTATTTAGGTAAAGCCATGTATAATATTACTTTATCAAATCTAATATCGTACTTATTGGTTGATCGCTGTTAATTAAAATTCCTTTTACCCCTGCGGCGGTGCCTGCTTCCACATCGCGTTCCCTGTCGCCAATAAAATAAGATTGAGCAGGGTCAAGGTTATATTTCTCAATTCCTCTTAATAATAAGCCCGGTTTTGGTTTGCGGCAATCGCACTCACCGGTAAAATCAGGGTGATGCGGGCAATAGAACATATCTGTAAACTCAACACCATGCGCAAGGTATTGTTTTCTGAGCTCTCCGTGCATTTTTGCCAGTTCATCTTCGGTATACCAGCCTTTAGCTAAGCCGCCCTGGTTGGTGGCAACTATCAGCAGATAGCCTTTATCCTGCAATGTTTTTAAGGCGTCAAAGTTATCGAGTATATGAAAATCTTCTATCCGGCGAACATAGTCGCCCATTTCCTGGTTCAATACTCCATCGCGGTCTAAAAAGACTGCTTTATTTTTTGCTGACATATGCCTTATCTAATTTGGCGCAAAATTAATATTAATTACCATATTCGCTAAGATCGGTATTTGCCCCGACAATCACCTTGATAATAGAGGAAAGTGATACCCGGTTTTGAAACCTGATGTAAATTAATTATGCCATTAATGTTAAGTTAATATAGCTAAAAGAGGTGATTGAGGAAACAAATAAAAAGAATAAAATAGTGCAAGTATTCCTAAAAGCGCATTTAAAACCCATCTAATTTGGTATAATTGGGTGGGTTTGGAATAAAATTCTGTTTGATTTTATGATTTTAATTATGATTTTTTCAATAATAAACCCTTTATGTTTATCAAATTCTAAATTATAGCATTTTTAGGAAGTGTAATTTTAAAATAATCCCAAAAATTAAGAAAAAATCGTAATTTTTTTTCACATTTTGTAACTTCGTAATTACACCTAGTTTTAAACGGTTAGTTTTTACGATGAACCAAGATGATAGCCACCAGGGCCTTTATAGGCCAGAATTTGAACACGATTCCTGCGGGACAGGGTTTATAACCAACATTAACGGACATAAGTCGAACAAGATTATTGATAATGCCCTTACCATGCTCGAGAATATGGAGCATAGAGGCGCGTGCGGATGTGACCCTGATAGCGGCGATGGCGCCGGTATACTAATTCAGTTACCCCATGAATTTTTAATGGAAGAATGCTCAAACCTTGAGATGAGCCTGCCTGAACCCGGCGAGTACGGTGTAGGGATGATATTTTTTCCAAAAGATCCTTCAGTTAAGAAAGCCTGCCGTAATGTTATAACCAATGCCATTGAAAAGCTGGGTTTGCATAAATTAGGTTACCGTAAAGTTGCGGTAAACTCATCAGTTATTGGCGAAACCGCCCGTGCTGTTGAGCCTGATTGCGAGCAGCTGTTTATTTTAAGGCCGCACCATATTACTAATACTGATGATTTTGAGCGTAAGCTATATGTATTAAGAAGATATATTAATAAAACCATCACCGAAACCATTAGCGGAGCGGCTGAGTACTTTTATTTTACCTCGCTATCATGCAAAACTATAATCTATAAGGGCCAGCTAACTACTTACCAGCTGCGCAATTATTATGCTGATCTTTCTGATCCGCGTATTGCATCGGGCTTTGCCATGATCCACTCGCGTTTCTCAACCAATACTTTCCCGTCATGGAAATTGGCGCAGCCATTCAGGCTGATCGCTCACAATGGCGAAATCAATACCCTGACAGGTAACCTTAACTGGTTCTACTCAGGCCTTAAATCATACGCTTCATCTTATTTTACCAATGATGAAATGGAGATGTTGTTGCCTGTGATTGATAACAACCAGTCGGATTCGGCTTGTCTGGATAACATCATCGAGATCCTTTTACACTCCGGCCGCTCATTACCACATGTAATGATGATGCTGGTGCCTGAGGCCTGGGATGGCAACGAGCAGATGGACCCGATAAAAAAGGCTTTCTATGAGTTCCACGCTACAATTATGGAACCATGGGATGGCCCTGCTGCCATAACCTTTACCGATGGTAAACTGGTAGGTGCTTTGTTAGACAGGAACGGTTTACGCCCATTACGCTATGTGATCACCAATGATGGCCGCGTAATTGCTGCATCTGAAGCTGGTGTTTTAACTATTGATGAGTCGACAGTTATTAAGAAAGGCCGTTTACAGCCAGGCAAAATGTTGTTAATCGATACTGAAAAAGGTAAGATCATCACCGATGATGAAATTAAACATCAGATAGCATCGCGCCAGCCTTATGGCCGTTGGTTAGAGAACTATAAAATTAATTTAGGTGAACTTGCTGAACCACGTTTAGTATTTGCCGACCTGGCACCCGACGCGGTTTTCCGTTACCAGCAGGTGTTTGGTTATAGCCGTGAGGATATCGATACCATTATTAAGCCAATGGCTATTGATGGTAAAGAGCCGATCGGATCAATGGGTACTGATGTGCCTTTGGCGATATTATCTGATAAACCACAGCATTTATCAAGCTATTTTAAACAATACTTTGCCCAGGTTACCAATCCGCCTATCGACCCAATACGTGAGCGTTTGGTAATGAGCTTGGCTACCTTTATAGGTAACAACGGCAATTTATTGGATGAAGATAAAATGCATTGCCATTGCGTAACGCTGAAACACCCGATATTGAAAAATCATCAGTTAGAAAAACTGAGAAGTATTGATACCGGCATGTTCCACGCTAAAACGCTGCAAACCTACTTTAAGGCTGATGGCCTGCCGGGTTCAATGCAAAAAGGTATTGAGCGTGTGTGCCGTTATGCAGAGGATGCCGTTGATGATGGTTTCGAGGTATTGATCTTATCAGACCGTGCTATCGATTCAGAGCATGCGCCTATCCCGTCGTTACTGGCTGTATCTGCCGTGCATCACCACCTGATCAAAAAAGGCCGCCGTGGTTCTGTAGGTCTGGTTGTTGAAGCAGGCGACGTTTGGGAAGTACACCACTTTGCTTGTTTACTGGCATTTGGCGCTACGGCTATTAACCCGTACCTGGCACTATCAACCATTCAAACTGTTAAGAGAGATGGCAGCTTAGAAACCAGCCTTGATGAAAAATACTTATTAAAGAACTATGTAAAATCTGTAAATGATGGCTTGCTGAAGATCTTCTCAAAAATGGGGATCTCCACACTGCAATCATACCATGGTTCACAGATATTCGAGATATTAGGATTGAACAAGGATGTTGTTAGCAAATACTTCTGCGGGGCAGTAACCCGTATTGAAGGTTTGGGCCTTGATGAAATTGCCCGCGAATCACTTTGTAAACACAAAATAGGCTTTGGCAGCTCAAATACGGAGAGCCATTTATTGCCTGAAGGTGGTATTTACCAATGGAAACGCCGCGGCGAAGCGCATTTGTTTAACCCAACAACTGTACATTTATTACAGCATGCAACCCGCAGTAACGATTACAATGTGTATAAAAACTATGCACGCGTAATTAACGAGCAGGGCGAAAAGCACTTCACTATCCGTGGCTTGCTTGACTTTACGCATCACCGCGAGGCTATCAACATAGATGAGGTTGAACCGGCTGAAAACATCATGAAACGCTTTGCAACAGGCGCCATGTCATTCGGGTCTATCTCGCATGAGGCACACAGCACTATGGCTATTGCCATGAACCGTATAGGCGGCAAAAGCAATACCGGCGAGGGTGGTGAGGATGAAATGCGCTATATAAAAATGGCTAATGGCGATTCAATGCGCTCGGCTATTAAGCAAGTGGCGTCAGCACGTTTCGGGGTAACTTCAAACTACCTTACTAATGCTGATGAGCTGCAGATCAAGATGGCGCAGGGTGCAAAACCGGGCGAAGGCGGTCAGCTGCCGGGCCATAAGGTGGATGACTGGATCGCAAAAACCCGTCACTCAACACCGGGTGTAGGTTTGATATCGCCGCCGCCGCACCACGATATTTATTCAATCGAGGATTTGGCGCAATTAATATTCGACCTTAAAAATGCTAACCGTGCCGCACGTATCAATGTTAAGCTGGTATCAAAAGCAGGGGTAGGTACTATAGCAGCTGGTGTTGCAAAAGCACATGCCGATGTTATCCTGATCGCCGGATATGACGGTGGTACAGGTGCATCGCCAATAAGCTCTGTAAAACATGCAGGCTTACCATGGGAGCTTGGTTTATCTGAAGCACACCAAACACTGGTACGCAACAAACTGCGCAGCCGTGTGGTATTACAAACAGATGGCCAGTTAAAAACTGGTCGCGATTTGGCTATTGCAGCATTATTAGGCGCTGAAGAATGGGGTGTTGCAACTGCGGCCCTTGTAGCAGGCGGCTGTATCATGATGCGTAAATGTCACTTAAATACTTGCCCGGTAGGTGTTGCCACCCAGGATCCTGAATTAAGGAAACTATTCTCAGGCAAACCTGAGCACGTAGTAAACCTGTTCCGCTTTATGGCTGAGGAATTACGCGAGATAATGGCTGAATTAGGTTTCCGTACCATTAATGAAATGGTTGGCCGTGTTCAGTTCCTGAAAGTTAAAGACAACCTGCAAAACTGGAAAGCTAAAAAGATCGATCTTTCAGGCTTATTGCATCCGGTAACTAATGCCAAAGGTTTAACATTATATAACAGCGAAAAACAGGATCATGGTATGGATGAGATCCTCGACTGGAAATTGTGGGAAGCTGCAAAACCTGCGCTTGAGGATAAAACACCGGTATTTGCGAGTTATGATGTGAAAAACACCGATCGCACACTAGGTACTTTACTTTCAAACGAGATCTCAAAGATCTATGGTTCAGCAGGCTTGCCTGATAATACCATCAATATTAAATTCAAAGGTTCAGCCGGACAAAGTTTCGGCGCATTCACCACCAAAGGTATTGCCTTTGAACTGGAAGGCGAAGCCAATGACTATGTAGGTAAGGGATTATCCGGTGCACAACTGGCTATCTATCCGTCAGAAAAAGCAACTTTCACACCAGAGGATAACATCATCATTGGTAACGTTGCACTTTATGGCGCAACATCGGGTGAAGTATTTATAGGTGGTATGGCCGGCGAGCGTTTTGCCGTACGTAACTCAGGTGCAACTACAGTTGTTGAGGGTATAGGCGATCACGGTTGCGAGTACATGACCGGAGGCCGCGCGCTGATATTAGGAAAAACAGGCAGAAACTTTGCTGCAGGTATGAGCGGAGGTATTGCATGGGTTTATAACCCTGATAATACGTTCGCTGAAAACTGTAACATGGAAATGGTCGACCTTGATCCACTATCAATTAAAGACGAGGAGGAGATCCTTTCATTATTGCGCAAGCACATACAATTAACAGGCAGTAAAGTAGCCCAGGAGCTGTTGAATAACTGGAATAAAGTATCTGCGCAATTTGTTAAGGTATATCCAAAAGAGTATAAAAAAGTTTTAGAAAAATTACAATATCAAACTGTAAGCTAAGAATGGGAAAAGTAACAGGATTTCAGGAGTTTAATAGGGAACTCCCTGAAAAAGTATCACCTGCAGAACGTGTTAAAAATTATAATGAGTTTGTTGGGCTATATTCTGATGAGAAATTAAACCAGCAATCTGCAAGGTGTATGAACTGCGGCATTCCGTTCTGTCATTCAGGGTGCCCGCTGGGTAACATCATCCCTGAATTTAACGATGCCGTTTATCGTAAAAACTGGGAAGAAGCTTACCAGATATTATCATCAACCAATAACTTTCCGGAGTTTACCGGCAGAATTTGCCCTGCTCCGTGCGAGTCGGCCTGTGTGCTGGGTATAAACAAACCGGCAGTTGCCATTGAGGAAATTGAAAAGCATATTATTGAAATAGCTTACGCTAACAACCTGGTTAAACCAACAGCACCTGTTATTAAAACAGGTAAAAAGGTTGCGGTTATAGGCTCTGGTCCGGCCGGACTGGCTGCCGCTGCGCAATTAAGCAAAGCAGGCCACGCGGTTACCGTTTACGAACGCGACGATAAAGCAGGTGGTTTATTACGCTACGGGATCCCTGATTTTAAGCTGGAAAAATGGATCATCGACCGCCGTATACAGGTAATGGAAGAAGATGGCGTTGAATTTAAATACAATGTTGAAGTAGGTAAAGATCTTTCAGCCGATGAAGTATTGCGCAGCCATGATGCGGTGGTATTGAGCGGTGGTTCAACCATTCCGCGTGATTTACCTATGCCGGGCAGGGAGTTGAAAGGTATCCATTTCGCGATGGACTTTTTGAAACAGCAAAACAAACGTGTTGGCGACAGCAAATTTGATACAGAAGATATTTTTGCAACAGGCAAAGATGTAGTAGTAATTGGTGGCGGTGATACCGGCTCTGATTGCGTGGGTACATCAAACCGCCAGGGTGCAGCATCGGTTAAACAGTTTGAGGTGATGTTTAGGCCGCCTGAGGCACGTACGCAACACATGCCATGGCCAACATTCCCAATGGTGTTAAAGGTTACCAGCTCGCATGAGGAAGGTGCCGATCGTTATTGGGGTATCAACACAAAAGAGTTTTTAGGTGATGCCGATGGCAACTTAAGGGCTATTAAAGTAACCGACGTTAACTGGGAACTTGATGTACTGGGTCGCCCGGTAAAATTCACTGAAGTTGAAGGTTCTGAGCGTGAGATACCTTGTCAAAGGGTTTTCCTGGCGATGGGTTTCTTACATCCGCAGCATGAAGGTTTGCTTAAAAAATTAGGCGTTGAGCTTGATGTACGCAAAAACGTAAACGCTAATGACATTACTTACCGTACCAACGTAAGCAAAGTATTTTCAGCAGGCGATATGCGCAGGGGACAATCACTGGTGGTTTGGGCAATATCCGAAGGCCGTGAATGTGCCCGTAAAGTAGATGAGTTCCTGATGGGGCACTCTACCTTAGAAAGCAAGGACGCTGTAAATATGTTCGAACAGGTTTTTTAACCTCCTAACTCCTAAAAGGAAGAATAATACGCAGCCTTTATTAACCAATCAACTCAAGCCGGATGTATGTCCGGCTTTTTTTGTAACCCATTCTGTCATTGCGAGCGATAGCGTGGCAACCTCGTCGTTTGCATATTGAATGCGACGAGGTTGCTCCGTCGTTCCTCCTCAGCAATGACAATATGAGAGAAAATGAATGAAACTTACGAAGTTTTTAAAACTTCGTAAGTTTTGTACAAAAGGCTATTTCTCCAGATATTCCTTAAGTGATGTACCCGTAATATGTGTCCAGCCTTTGGAGAAGCTTTCTTTTGAAAAATCTTTATTGTCTTGCGGGAAGGTTTCGAGGCCTGCGTGGGTGAGTTTTAAATGCGTTTTGTCACCCTCATCAAATAGTTCCCAGGTTACATAGGTTTCGCCCGGGTAATCTTGATATACCCAGCTATGGGTGAGTTTTTTGCCGGGAATAACTTCAGTCACTTCGCAAAGGTGGATATAAGTTTTTTCTTTTGAACCGCCCTCGAAAGTGAATTTAAAACCGATTTCAGGTTTAAAATCTTTTAGTGTGAAGTACCATTCCTTCATCTTGTTATGATCAGTTAATGTCGACCACACTTTGCCGATTGGGGCGTTATAGGTTTGTTCAATTACAAATGGTTGTGTACTCATAATATTCTATCTAACTATCTTCGAGAAAAAATCCCACAAAACAATACCTGCGGATACTACGATATTAAAAGAATGCTTGGTGCCAAACTGTGGGATCTCGATACAGGCGTCAATCTTTTGCATTACCTCGTCGCTTACGCCGTTTACCTCGTTGCCAAAAATAAGCGCGTATTTTTCATCCCCGGCAGGGTTAAAATCATTTAACATGATACTGTTTTGGGCCTGTTCAATAGCAATGATTTGATAACCCTCATTACGCAAATGTTCAACGGCTTGCAGCGTATCCTCAAAATATAGCCAGTTTATGGATTGTGTGGCACCGAGCGCAGTTTTTTCAATTTCACGATGAGGGGGCTGGGCGGTAATACCGCAAAGGCAGATCTGCTCAACCGCGAAGCCATCAGATGTGCGAAATATGGAGCCAATGTTATGCATACTCCGCACATTGTCCAACACAACCGCAACCGGAAGTTTCTTCTGCGCCTTAAATTCATCAACCGAGGCGCGGTTCAGTTCATCCAGCTTTAACTTTTTATAGTCGTTGGTTATCGGATCGTTAGTCATTTGCAGTATTATTTGGCAATAAAGCGGCAAATATACCTAATCCTGATGCTTTATGCCCTTATTGCTGATTCTTCCTTCAATAAACCAACACCATCGCCAATTAATGAGCTGTAAACAGAAGGGGCGTAACCAATTTTTTGGGTGTAATATTCAGTTACCTCTTTTGCAAATTTCTCGAATGATGATTCCTTAACCAATGCTATGGCACAGCCGCCAAATCCGGCACCTGTCATACGTGCACCGGCAACATCGGGGTTAGTTTTGCTGTATTCTACAACAGTATCCAATTCTTTGCCGCTTACTTCGTACAGGTCGCGCAGCGAATCATGTGAGGCATACATCAAACGACCAAATTCTGCCAGGTTATTATTTGAAAGTGCAACACCGGCTAATTTAACACGGTCGTTTTCTTTAACAACATGTTCCGCGCGTTTTTTAACTATCGCGTCGGTAATTAAATGCTCATATTTCTCAAACGTTGCGGTGTCAATATCGCAAAGGTTATTGATATCTAGCTCCTGCTGCAAGGCTTTTAAAGCAGCCTGGCATTCCAACACACGTTCATTATATTTTGATTCAGCCAGCTTACGTGGTTTATTAGTGTTGATGATGGCTAAGATATGATCGCCCAGGTTACTGTCAACAGCCTGATAATCGAGTGTATCACAGTTCAGTATCAGCGCCTTGTTCTTTTCGCCGAAGGCAACCGCAAACTGGTCCATAATGCCGCTGTTTAAGCCTATAAAGTTGTTTTCAACTGATTTTGACAGTTTTACAAGATCAAGTTTAGAGTAATCGCACTCAAAAAGATCATTCAACGCAAATGCTGTAACCACTTCAATTGATGCTGATGAGGAAAGGCCTGAGCCGATAGGGATGTTACCGAAATACAGAAAATCCAATCCTTTTAATTGTTTGCTATCCTTAACAAAATGTTGGATCACTCCTAAAGGATAATTATACCATCCTTTACCTTCTTTTATATAATCGTTTTGTAATGTTATCTCGAATTGCTCGTCAAAATTCAGGCTTCTGAAACGGAAAACGTTTTCATTATTAGCAGATATTAATAAATATGTGCCTAAAGTTACTGCGCATGGCATTACAAGGCCGCCATTATAATCAATATGTTCACCGATTAGGTTCACCCTGCCTGGTGAAAAATAGGCATGTTCGGCTTGTTTTTGGTAGATTTTTTTAAACTCTATTTGTAGGAAATCTCTCATTGGTTTATAAAATTCAGAATCGGATAATTGCAAATATATAGGTTATAAAATATAAAATGTAAAAAATACAGTTTTAATTTATGGGAGTAATTATCAAGTAAACAGAAGCTATTTTTGCTTGTTATAAAGCGGATAGAACATAAAATCAATTACTTTAGCATTATGAATCAATATATTGTTACGGGTTATGATTATACCGATGACGGGGCTTTAAAGCGCCGTATGGATGTTAGGCCGCACCATTTGGATGGAGCAAAAGATCTGAAAGAGAAAGGCAACTACGTAGTTGGTGGTGCTCTTTTAAATGAAGAAGGTAAAATGATGGGTTCGGTTATGATCCTTCAGTTTGAGAACGAAGAAGAACTGGAAGCATGGAAGCAAAATGAGCCCTACATCACCCAAAAAATATGGGAATCTGTTGATGTAAAGCCTTTCAAAGTGGCTGATGTTTAAATCGGCCTGAATTTATAAAACAAGCCGCCGCGAATTGTTTCCGGTAGCTTGTTCATTGTTATAGAAATTAGTGCCTTACTTTTATACCTGTTGCAAGATCGATGGTATAAACGGTACCATTTAACGTTAATGTTGCAGCGTTGCCACCATTAAATACCAATACGCCATTATAGCTGAATGACCCGGTTTTTGTTGATGTGCCTGATACAGTGATTGTCGCCGTTCCGCTTTTAATAATATGCTGTGGTTTAGTAAGTACCAGGTCGGTTGCTACCACATCTACACTGTTATTGCCCGAATCTGTATTGTTTTGATAAGTACCTGTGCGTTTGTATTCGCCGCTTAAACCCAATGTGGTTGAAGTTTTTCCTAAACCTGAAAGTGTGAAATTTGAACTCCCTGAATTTGTTGAGGATAGGTTTGGGCCGGTAAAACTGCCGCTGTATGATGATACTGCAGTTACGCTTCCGCTGAAAGTGCTGCTGTTTGGATTGCAGTTTAAAGTGTAAGTAAATTTTGCTGCATAGTTATACGATGGTACTTGGCCGGTTGGTGTTTTGCGGGTAATGCTATCGGTCCAGATAGTGCCGCATAGTGTGTCGACACTTACTTTTACCTGTGCTTCAACCGAGGCATCACTTATGGTATTAAAAGCGCCATCGGTATTAACAGCAAGTGATGTGGTAACCAGGTCTGCTGCCTGGTCGGTGGGGGCGGTGTTTGAATTTACCGTGCCTTTTGTACAGCCCAAGGCTCCTAATACCAGGAGCGATAGTATAGATAGTCTGAATGTTTTCATATCAAAATAATGAGTTTAGTGGTTCATAATATCCTGATATGATCATATAAAATGCGAAAGGTTTAATTTGTATGTAATTTATTTTCACACAATTAAACCTTTCGCTTTAATAATTCAGAAAGAAAATGCTTATCCGGCTATCTTATCCAGGTGCTGCATGTCATCTGCAGTAAGCTCAACGCTAACCGCTTTGTGGTTTTCTTCAAGGTGTTTTACGCTTGATGTACCCGGGATAAGCAGGATGTTATCACTATGATGCAATAACCAGCTTAATGCGGTTTGATAAACAGTAGCGCCGTGTTTATCGGCTACTTCTTTCAGTTTTTCCTGACTGGCAACATTAGCCGCGTTAAGCGGGAACCATGGAATAAAGGCTATATTCTGCTCTTTTGTGTATTGCAAAACAGGTTCCCATTTACGATTGTCGACACTGTACATGTTTTGTACCGATACCACCTCAAAAAACTGCTGCGCTTTTTTAATCTCATCCACATTAACTTCTGATAAACCGATGTGTTTGATCTTGCCTTCCTGCTGCGCTTTTTGCAGGAACTCAAAAGTTTTTTCGGCAGGTACCTTTGGGTCGATGCGGTGTAATTGGTAAAGATCTATCTGATCCAGTTGTAAGCGTTTTAAACTACCTTCCAACGCGGTTTTTAAATGATCAGGATGTCCGTTCACCGGCCATTGATCAGGGCCGGTACGCTCCAGGCCTCCTTTGGTCGCAATTACCAGTCCGCTGGCATAGGGGTGAAGCGCTTCGGCTATCAATTCTTCTGATACATACGGGCCGTAGCTATCAGCTGTATCAATAAAATTAACGCCTAATTCAACGGCGCGTTTTAATACCCGGATAGCCTCATCTTTATCGCTTGGCGGGCCCCAAATGCCTTTGCCTGTAATGCGCATTGCGCCATAACCCAAACGGTTAACGGTAAGATCGCCACCGATGGTGAACGTTGGCTGATATGAAATTGATGTGTTTGCCATGGTTATAATTATTGATTTACTATGTAACCCAATTGTAGCGTATTTGTTCGGTAACAAATCAATAGCAGTGTCAATTTAATAAGCCGGATCGGTATATCAAATAATGGTATATTGGCATAAAAATAAATCAATTTATGGACGGGCAAAATTTTGCTAATCATCACCGTTATGCAAAAGGATATCACTTTTTACTCAGCGGTTTAATATTAATTGGGGCAATTGCATCAGTAGTAAATGTTATAACACATTCGCCAAATGACGGTGGTTATATGAGCGATATACTTATTGCTTTGCTGTTTATCTGCACGGCATTAATATTTGTGTTTATGCGTCAGTTTCCGCTAAAGGCGCAGGACAGGGCGATCCGCGCTGAAGAAGGCCTGCGTTATTTTATACTCACCCGTAAACCTATCGACAGCCGCATAACCATAGGCCAAATTGCCGCGCTGCGTTTTGCACCCGATGATGAATTACTGCCATTGGTTGACAGGGCCGTAGCTGAAAACCTATCGCCAACAGATATTAAAAAGGCGATTAAAAACTGGAAAAGCGATACCCATCGCGTATAATATCTTAATTGTTTGATGAAGCCAGATAAACGCGATTTTGATGCTGTAATTGTTGGTTCAGGCCCGAACGGACTTGCTGCTGCTATACTATTGCAGCAAAAAGGGTTATCAGTTTTAATAGTAGAAGGAAAAAATGAGATAGGTGGAGGACTACGTTCGGCGGAACTTACTTTGCCGGGTTTTACACATGATATTTGCTCGGCCATACATCCGCTCGCAGCTGGATCGCCGTTTTTTAAAACACTCCCGCTGGCCGATCATGGGCTGGAGTATATCTATCCTGAAATATCGGGCGCTCATCCATTTGATGATGGTACGGCAGCCATACTTAAAAAATCTGTTGAAGAAACTGCACACCTGCTTGGTGCCGATGAACGGTCATATATAAACCTGATGCAGCCGGTGGTTAACGACTGGCCCTTAATAGCACCAGATGTGCTGGGTCCACTGCATTTTCCAAAACATCCGCTGGCTATGGCCCGGTTTGGAATGCCGGCCCTAACATCTGCTGCTTATCTCGCAAATCGGTTTGATACCGAAAAAGCAAAGGGGCTACTGGCAGGCATGGCAGCACATTCCATGCAGCCCTTAACCAATGTAGCCACATCAGCCATCGCGCTGGTATTAATGGCATCGGGGCATTTGCAGGGCTGGCCTATACCAAAAGGCGGGTCAAAAAGTATAGCTAATGCGCTAGCTGCTTATTTTGTATCGATAGGCGGAAAGATTGAAACTGATCTTTATGTACTATCGCTGGAGCAATTGCCATCATCACATGCTGTATTATTTGATATATCGCCAAGGCAATTATTACAGATAGCAGGGCATAAGTTTTCATCACTATATAAGTGGCAACTGGAACGTTACCGATACGGCATGGGCGTTTTTAAGGTAGATTGGGCGCTTGATGCACCCATACCATTTACTGCTGCCGAATGTACACAGGCGGGTACCGTTCACATAGGAAATACTATGCGTGAGATAGCCTATACCGAGCAACAAACATGGAGCGGCCGCCACCCCGAAAAACCATTTGTATTACTTGCCCAGCAAAGTTTGTTCGATAGCACACGTGCACCATCTGGTAAACATACCGTGTGGGCTTATTGCCATGTACCAAATGGCTCAACCGTGGATATGACAACCGCTATCGAAAATCAAATAGAACGCTTTGCCCCAGGTTTTAAAGAAAGAATATTGGCTAAACATACCATGAACACCGCACAGGTTGAGGAATACAATCCCAATTACATCGGCGGCGATATCAATTGTGGTGTAATTGATATTGGCCAGTTGTTTACCCGGCCTGCTTTGCGATGGTCGCCATATAAAACATCGGCAAAAGGTATTTACCTGTGTTCGGCAGCCACGCCGCCGGGAGGAGGAGTGCATGGCATGTGTGGGTATTATGCTGCGAAAAGGGTTTTGAAAGACTTGTTTGATCATTAGTCATTCGCTGCACTTATCATTATGCTGCGCGTCATTGAGTCATTTCGCTGCGCTTGTCATTGGATCATTCGCCATTGAAATAAACAATTTCACAAATATTTATTATTTTCGGTTCTATGGATAAAGGACGTTTAGAGGCTTTCAGCGATGGGGTGATAGCTATTATCATAACTATTATGGTGCTGGAGCTTAAAGTGCCTCACGGCGATAGTGTGCAGGAATTGAAACCGCTTATCCCTGTATTTATAAGTTACCTGCTTAGCTTTATATACGTAGGCATTTATTGGAACAATCATCACCATATGTTCCAGGTGGTAAAGTCAGTAAACGGGGCTGTGCTTTGGGCCAATATGCATTTATTGTTCTGGATGTCACTCGTTCCGTTTGTTACCGCGTGGATGGGCGAAAACAACTTCACCAAATGGCCCACTATATTCTATGGCATATCATTAATTATGAGCGGGGTAGCCTATCGCATACTGGTTATAGTGTTAACAAGGCACGAAGGCGAAAATTCTATGCTGGCGGATGCAGTTGGCAGCGATTTTAAGGGCAGGATATCTGTTGTGATCTACGCAATTGCTATCGCTCTGGCATGGGTAAATCCCTGTATCAGTTTTGTATTGTATGGCGCTGTGGCATGCATGTGGTTTATCCCCGACAGGAGGATAGAGAAAAAGGTTATTGGAGAAGAAAATAATCGGTATTTGTAGATCTTTGATCATTCATCTTGTCCATAAAACCTAAACTTCTTATCTGCAAAAAAGTCTGCGAAATTGGCTGCTTCCTTATGCCAAAACCCGGTTAAACGCCATTTTAAGCGCTGTATTATCCATTTTTAATTCATTAACACATTATTTAACACTTAACATTTATTAACAATTTAATCAGGGGATATTTTGAAATATCTATAGTTCCCCCCCGTTTAGCTTGCTCACTTAAACAATATACATATGAGAAAATTAATGATTCTAACCGCTGCGTTTTTATTTGTAATGCAGATCTCAAAAGCGCAAACTGAAAAAGGCGATCAATCACTGGGAATTAATTTGGGGTATACGGCTCAGCAAGTTACTAATGCTAACACAAACCCTCTTGTTAATCCCATATCAAACACCACTTATCAATACAAAAATTTTAGTGCCGGGCCCAATTACAGTTATTTTATTGCTGATAAGCTGGACATAGGCGCTGCCTTGTCATATGGGACATCATCGTCGACTAGTACGGATGGTGTTGATGTTTCAAAGCAAACTACGAAAGATTATAGTGCCGCAATTTTTGTAAGAAAGTATTTTATGTACCATGATAAAATAGGTTTCCGTATGGGGCCGCAGTTCGGTTATACCGGCGGTACTAATAAGCTAACGTATAGTCAACAGCCTGCAGCCGATAATCAAAATAGTACCAGTAATGGTTATACAGCAGCTTTTAAACTTGATTTTGTGTACTATCCTGCTAAGAATATCGGTCTTTCAGCCACCATCGCTAATTTGGAATATGATCATACAAAAGATAACAACCACAACATGGGGAGTGGGACTACTGACAATCTGAATTTAGATTTCATAAATAACGGGCTTAATCTGTCGGTGTTCTACGTTTTCGGTAATAAGTAACATTAACCTAAACCTTGTTGCCAGCCGGTGAAGTAGAAATACTTTACCGGTTTTTATTTTATTGATAGCGCCACCTCCTCAAATCTTTTAGCAATAGCTTCAAAAGAAAGATTTGCCCTGAAATACTCCAGCGAAGCTTTTTGTTTTTCGGCGATGTTGATTTGTTGTGTTTGTATTAATGCTGATAATAATGCTGCTTCATTCCCCACCTCGTAGAGTAATCCACACCGACCATCATCTGTTATCATCCTGAACGAATTAATATCAGTTACCAGCGGCATACACCCGCACGACATCGCTTCGCAAACCGCCGTACCGCTACCCTCATAATAGGAGCCTGAGATAATAATATCGGCACTATTGAACCAGTATTGCAAGTCGTCATGCGGTACTTTACCTATTAGTTTGATAACCTCGCCATTAGGTGATAACTCCAGCTCATTTTTTATTTGAGGCAACAGTTCATCGGTATGGTAGATCATATATAAACGTGCATCAGGTTGTACAGTAACGAACTGCAAAAATGCTTTGATAACTGTTAAAGGTGCTTTGTTGTCATTCAGTCGGCCTACCCATAAAAACAGGGGTGCGCCGGTAATGCCGGTTTTTTGAATAGCTGCAGTTTTATCCATTGGTGTAAATACTGACGATACTTCCATTACCTCATGTATTTTGTTAACCGATGCAAGGTTGCCTTGTTCAACCCATTCCGCACCCATATTATGTGAGGCGAACAGGTAAGCATCGGTAAACTTATCGGCCAGTTTTTGCAGGCGTTTTTTTATCCCGGTAAAAGGCTTTTCAGCATGGTTTTGTATGATGATCTTTGTTTCTTTTTTAAGGAATAATCGCAGCTGCATCACCTGCAACGGGAAATGCAAGCCTTGTATCACTACTACGTCCGGGTTAAGCTGTCTAATAAAGCGGTGCGATTCAAGAGGAAATAAACTATGGGAAAAGCGTTTGAAATAATACCGCACGCCGTTTTTTACATGTTCGCCCTCATAATCAATCTGCTCAATGCTTATTACCTGGTGGTTTTTGGCTAATTCGTCCAATATCCCGGTATAAAAGCTAATTCTGCTTAACCATTCAACCGGGTCGATAAATTGAGGGGTGTAAACATAGCTGGCAAAAACAAATTTCATCTATAACCAATGACGAGTATTGTAGAACTATGGTTGCCCCGACAAACTTATTAAGCTAAACTCGCCGGAACGGTGAATGAAAATTCAGTACCTACATTCTGTTCGGTAGTTACCCAGATATGGCCGTTACATTTTTCAACCAGGTCCTTACAAAACATAAGGCCCATGCCTGTTCCCGACTCATTGTTAGTGCCGGTTTTGCTGTCGATCTTGCTTTTAAAAAGTTTTGCCAGTTGTAGCGGTGGGATACCTATGCCGGTATCTTTTATCCTGATCAATATATTTTGCTCATCATCGGGCGAGGCGTAGATCTCCACGGTATCATTCTTTTTTGAGAATTTGATGGCATTCGTGATCAAATTGCGGATCACAATCCGTATAGAGTTAGGGTCGGCGGTAGCCATCAGGGAGTGGGGTACATGATCAATAAGCGTTATCCCTTTTAAAGCGGCCTGGTCCTGGTAGTGGTCTATTTCATAAGCAACTATCTCTTTTAATGAGAAGCTTTTTACCGAACTCTCAAAATTCTCCATCTGGCTATTCATCCAGAATAAAAGAGTATCTAAAAAGTCTGATGTATATTCAAGATTCTTTAGTACAGTAGGTATCATTTCAACCAGTTCTTTATGGCTGATGGTATTATCCTGCAATAAATAAAATAGCCCGCGTAAGGTACTGAGCGGAGCACGAAGATCATGCGCCAGTACCGAAATCAGCCTGTCTTTTAATAAATTAAGTTCATTTAATTTGTGCGCCTGTTCATCAATATTGGCTTTTTGCTGCAATACTTCGCGGTTGCGGTCTGCCAGCATTTCATTTATTCTTTTTTGTTTTTGTTTCTGCCTGTAATAAACAACAGATGTAACTATCATCGCCAATGTGATAATGATAAAGATGGTATTCAGCAGGCGCTGATCATGTATTTTTTGCTGAAACAACAGATCCCGAACGCGCTGTTGTTGTTCCATCTGGCGTTCTTTGGCTGCAAAATTCAGTTCGTAATTATAGGAGGTGAGCTTTTGAATACTTTCATTGTCCTTTAACTGGTTCTTCAGGGCTATATATTGGTTCAATAAAATATACGCCTGCTGATATTGCCCTAAGCCCGCCAAAGTTTTATTGAGCTGCAACGCGGCATTGGCACGCACTGATAAATTGCGCAGCTTTAAAGCAAGGGACTGACCCTCTACGGCATACTTATAGGCATTTTTATAATCCTTTTGCATATTATATATCGTTGCCAACCCTATTGAAGCATATGCCTGGTTATAAACAAACTTGTATTTTTCTGCCAGCTGCAACGCTGTATCAAGATAGCTGACACCTAATTTTGCCTGGTTTTTATCGGCATAACATAAACCCAGATCGGCATAAACAGAACTTAAACCATCAATATCATTTTGTTTTTTGGCGATAGTTAATGCTTTATTTAAATAGACAATGGCATTATCGTATGATGACTGGGCCAGTAACACTTCACCAATATTTTCATTCATGGTGCTAATTCCCTGTAAATCGTTTTCATGCTGAATAATATTGAGGGCCTTTTTGTAATATTCGAGCGCGTTGGGATAAACGCCCATGTTTTGCAGCACAACACCTATATCATTATATATTTCACCAGAAAGGATGGTAGAGTGGTTTTTAATAGCGATGAAGAGGGCTTTATAATAAAAATCGAGCGCGCTTGATAACTGGCCCATGGAATAATAAACACTGCCGATGTTTTTATAGGTATCGGTTAATCCATCATCGTCATTGATGTTTTTGTTTGCCTTTATTGCTAAGTTAAGGTAATTGAAAGCCAGGTTATAATTAGCTAATAAAGTATACATGCGACCGTAGGAAATATAACAAGCGCTTAATCCTTTATAATCATGCAGGTTTTTATAAATAGCGGTTGCCTGGTCAAGATCTTGCCGCGCCTGTTCGGTTTTGCCGTTAAAATAATTTACGTGCCCTGTTTGTAGTAAGCCGCGGGCTATACCGGAGCTGTAATTTATTTTTTTAGATAACTCAATACTTTTTTTAGCATAAAGGTAAGCGCTGTCGGGATTGGTGCGGAAATAGCCCTCAGCTAATTTATTCAAACGATTTATAGTGGCAGTATCGGCTATGTTATTGTTGGCTGATGAACGTAAGCTATCAGTATTATCAATGCCATTGTTACTGAACGCTTTAAAAAATGTTAGACAAACAATAAGGATTGTTAACGTAAAGGAAAAATTAAATTTTATATATAAGTTATTGTTTAACACGCTCGTTTTCTATATATGTCTATTATACGCATTTTTTAACCAATAATGTTTGGTTTGATCAATATTTTAAATATAAATTAATAAGAACAAGAAACTATTGTTGTTTAATAGTTAATTTATGGGAAGGTAATTTATTGAGTGATAGATTACCCGGCCCTGGCTTAGTATTATATTTAACAATGATAATTTTCATAAATCGCTATCGCTTAATTTGAAAATATATTCTTTACCTTTCAACTTTGTAAGTCCAAGCCTTTTTGCATGCTGAAACCTTTATTTTCAACCTGTTGTAATATTGGTGCCCGGTTTAAATTATATTCCCTATCTGAAAAATGGAATCTGATGATCCGGGTTTTATTTTTTTTAATACTTCCATCAACCATAAGCTATGCCGAAGGCAGCAAAGAACTGAATGCCAACGGAGGTTACAGGGCCTATCTTTTTTCAAGCACCTCTGGTAACTCATCCTTTCCATTCCCCACGCTAGGTACCATGCAAGTGTATGTTAAAGCAGGCGAAACCATTAATGTAGGCTCGAGCGCGCAGGGGATAGGGGCCGGCACAATTAACCTTACAGCCCCCGATGGCACAACTTATACCAGCGGCAGCTCTACAAGTATCGGGCTTATTGCTAACCGCAATCAGGAAGTAGCAGGGCCGCTGCCTAATTCGGGCGGCTATACGCCATTTACAGTTATTGTTCCTGCAGGCCAGGATGGCATATGGCAGGTTGATTTTATATCGCAAAGCAATGGTGTCGACCTTGATTTTAACCCGACTCCTGTAGCCTCAAACGCCAACTGGACCCAGCCCAGCGGCATCTATATCACCGCTTTTGATGTTTCTGTACGCAATGCAGCGAATACAGCATTTATCCCCGGCAGGGTATATACAAATGTATTCTCGGGTATATTGGGTACGTTTAACGTGGGTTTTAACGCCATTTTAAACATATTGACTAAAGATGGTTATCAATATACCTTCAATAACAACGGGCAGGCCGGTAACGGCTTTACCTTTTTTGTGAATAACAAAGGTTTCAGAAATGCTAATAGCTCGGCATCTTACCAAAGTGTGGATGATATCAGCGATCCCGATGTGCAGGATCCCCGTGGTGATGACTCTGAGACTGATGTAACCCATAAGATTTTCTTCAATAAACCTGCTGCTGATATGCCCGTCACGGCAAACAGTCCGCGCGGGACTACATGGCTGTTAAACACACCCGTAAGCCCAACTATAAGTGATGTTACTTTTACCGGAGAAGAAGGGACATTAGGCAGAGCTGGAACCAATCCATTAGGAGGGAATTTTAATTTTACTACAAGCGGTAATGGCACTTATTCAATAGTTATAGATGTAAATAAGAATGGCGTATACACTGATCCTATAGACCGCACATTGACAGGTACAGCCACCATGAGCGCAAATGCTGTTTACTGGGACGGCCTTGATGGCGCAGGGAATAAAGTACCGGCAGATACACTTGCAGGATATAAGGCAAATATCACCATAGCAACAACCGCAGGTGAGGTGCATTTTCCCTTTTTTGATGTTGAGCGGAATGTAAATGGTATTCAGCTAACCCGAACCAACGGAAGTAACGCACCCGATAATATCATTTACTGGGATGATACACCCATAACCGTCGTGGGCACGCCCCCCAATCCGATAAAAAATTTAACAGGTATTAGCAGCCTGGTAAATGGCCATAAATGGGGCACCGCCACTGCTGACCCGCAGAATGATGCCGACTTTGGCAATAATAAAGGGATTGATACCTGGGCATATATAAAAAGCACACCAATTACAAGTTCGGTTGGCTTTAAGCTGATGGAAGCTGATCTGGAAATCGATAGTATAACCTCGGTAGCAGGCTGCGCGGGCCAGCAGGTGATCTACACTGTCACCGTAAAAAATAATGGCCCGGATGATGTTACCGGGGCTAAGTTTAGTTTTGCTTATTCGGATAGTATTGGTAATGTTTCGATGAACAGTGTGGCAACTACAGGTATTTCATCAGTTTCGGGCGGTGCTATTGCAGCGAATGTTTATACTGCTAATATTGATTTGGCTAACGGCGCGATCAGAACATTTACTATTACAGGGAAAATAGCTAAATACACCACAGGAAGCCTTATGGTAACAGCCACTATACTACGGCCAGCCGATATTACCGACCCCGATGCTACCAATCCGGATGCTGCCCCTCCAACCGATCCGGTAAATGAATGTAACGCCCAGCCATCGGGCATAGGCTGTAATAACATAAAAACGAGCAGCACCAATTTTATAGCAGTACCCAATGCCGGGCCCGATCAGGTAGTATTTCAATTTGTTAACGCAACTATTACTGCCACTGGTTTAGGCACATGGACAGAGGCCACCAGCGACCCTGTTTTAGGTAATATTGCCAGCCCTGCAAGTTCATCAACCGAAATAACGGGGCTTAATACGGCTGGGGTTTATCATTTCATCTATACTAACCCCAATGGCTGTGCCGATACGGTGGCGCTTAATGTGATCGCAACCAATACGGTTATCCCCAATATTTTCACCCCGAATAATGACGGTAAGAATGATGTTTTTAAAATAGCCGGACTGGAGAGTTATAAAGGTTCGCAGCTGATCATTTTTAACCGGTGGGGTAATGAAGTTTATCGCGCTGATAATTATTTAAACGACTGGAATGGCAGCAACCTCGCCGAGGGAACTTATTATTATTTGCTGAACAGGCGTGAGCATAATGGCAGCATTACAACATTTAAGGGCTGGGTATTTTTAAAACGAAGTAAATAATGAAGCGCCAAAAATTATATATATTAATTGCGATGGCTTTATTTACCACGAAGACTTGGGCGCAGCAGACTATCCAATTTAGTCAGTATATGTTTAATGGTCTTGCGCTAAACCCTGCCTACGCGGGTTATAAAGAGGATGTAACGCTTAACCTGAGTAGCCGCATACAATGGGTAGGTATTAATGATGCGCCGCAAACAAGCACGGTTTCGGTTGATGGTGTGGTGAACAGCGATAACAAAAATGTGGGTTTAGGTTTGATAGCTACGCTCGACCAGCTTGGGCCGGAGAGCAATACCTCTATCTATGCAAATTATGCCTATAGGCTGCGACTGGATGCTTTAGATACCAAGCGCCTATGTTTCGGCCTCGGTTTTGGTGGAGAGCAGTACAGCCTGGATGGGTCTAAATTCATAGCTACGGATGCCGGTGACGGCAGTATCCCGACTGGCAGCATTAGTAAGTTTACGCCCGATTTTCGTTTTGGGGTATATTATTATACGCCGAGCATATACTTTGGGGCATCGGTGTTTAATTTGTTATCGGGTACGTTTAACAGCCTGGTTGATAACCCCGAGATCATTAAACCTGTGCGCACACTTTATTTAACGGGAGGTACGATGGTACCGTTGTCGGACGATATCGATCTGAAACCATCATTTATGGTAAAGGAAGATTTTAAAGGCCCAACTAATGTGGATTTGACTGCTTACCTGGCATTTAACAGGCGGATCTGGCTTGGCGCGTCATACCGTACAGGAGTTTCTGTGTTGAATAGCAATCTACAAAGTGATTTGAGTGGGCAGGACGCGGTGGCGGCTATCTGCCAGATTTATGTCAGTGAGCATTTCAGGATCGGTTATGCTTATGATTTTACGGTGAGTAAACTGGCCAGTTATCAGAATGGTACGCATGAGATCTCGGTAAGCATAACTTTCCCGGGTAAAAAGCAACGTGTGGTTAGTCCACGATATTTTTAACAAATGAAGCGGATCATATTCATAGGCATTTGGTTAATGGTACTGGCAAAATATGCAGGTGCCCAGGAACAGCTCAGCATAAAGCAGCAGGCTGATAAGCTGTATGAGCGCTATGAATATTTTAAAAGCCTGAACCTGTATTTAAAGATCGCCGATAAGAAGAAAACAGATGTGCAGGTTATAGAGCGTATTGCAGATTGTTATCGTCAGATAAACGATTATGATGATGCAGAAGAATGGTATGCAAAAGCGGTAGATCAACCCAAAGCAAACAAAACAGACCATTATTATTATGCGGAAGTACTGTTGCGCAATCAGAAATTTAACCAGGCAAAAGAACAGTATAAATTATATTTTACGGATGATCCGGCAGAATTGAATTTGAAGCTTTCCTGTTGTGATTCAGCGGCGATATGGATGAAGCAACCTGCACGTTTTACGATTAAAAATATATCAAACTTCAATACTCAATACTCCGATTGGGGATTAACATACGATGGTAAATCAGGGTTTATTTTCACTTCAGATAAAATAATCGGTGATGATGTAGATCAGCGCACGGGTAATAACTGGTTTAAACTATATCACGCCAATGCGAAAGGGGATGAGGTGAGTGAAATAACACTATCAAATCAATCAACAGAAAAATTTGATAATACTTACCATGCCGGGCCAATGGCATTAAATGCGACAGGAGATACCTCCTACATTACCATCACAACCGAAATTCCGGCTAAGAAAATTGAGATGGACAAGAAAATAAGTTCTCAAAACCTATATACCCGTCGCTTACAACTGGGCATGGCTAAAAAAATGAATGATGCTTGGGTAATCTTTGGTATGTTCCCTTATAATAATATTCAAAAATATTCTATCGGCAGTGCCACTTTATCAAAGGATGGCAGGGTGATCTACTTTTCATCGGACATGCCGGGTGGAGAGGGTAAAACGGATCTCTGGTATTGCGAAAAACAATCAGACGGCACCTGGGGCAAGCCCATAAACTGCGGCAAAATCATTAATACGAAGGATGAAGATGCGTTCCCCTATATTGCTGATGATGGTACTATATACTACTCATCAAAGGGTTTAGTGGGCATGGGCGGCTATGATATTTATAGTGCCAAAGGCGACAAGGCCAATTGGAGCATACCGCAGAACCTGAAATATCCCATAAACACCACCAGCGATGATTTTTACTTCATCACACACAATGGTTCAAATGGTTATTTCTCATCCAACCGGAATGGAGGAAAAGGTAGTGATGATATTTATAGTTTCGCCATTAAGCCTGATAGTGCGCCCTCAAAACCAATCGCTAAAATCAGCCCCGAAAGTCCAACTCGACTCACACCGGGCTTGATATTAAAAACTATTTATTACGACCTGGATAAATCAGCTATCCGTCCGGACGCGGCACTTGAACTGGATAAGCTGGCGTTACTCTTAAACCAAAATTCATCACTAAAAATAGAAATTGCTTCTTATACAGATTCCCGCGCATCATCGGAGTATAATCTCACTTTATCCCAGCGCCGGGCAAAAGCTGCTATGGACTATTTAGTTGAAAAAGGCATTTCCGCTTACCGGTTAACTATAAAATGGTATGGGAAAACGAACCTCGTAAATAACTGTGCTGATGGGGTGAATTGTACAGAGGCAGAGCATCAGTTGAACCGGCGGACGGAATTTAGTATAATTAAATAGCCCTAAAACTTAGCTAACTAAGCTTCAGGGCTATGCTTGAAATAAAACTATTTGGTATAAACAGTCTCAATAGCATTGCCAACTTCATGGCCCGCTACGGCTTTAAAATCAAAGCCAAGCAGGTTTGAAATAGTTTGCGCCAGTTGCTTATGATAGGTGGTAGTTTGGGTGTTAACCTCGCCTTTTGGAGCGCTATCAGGGCCGATAACGGCAAACCATGTTTGCTCAGAACCCACAACATCACTGCCATGATCGCGCCATTTATCCAGCGGTATTTCGCCACGACCATGGTCACAGGTGATGATCAGGGTAGTGTTATCTTTATATTGAGGGTCTGATTGCAGGTAGTCCCATAATTCTTTTATAAAACCATCTTCCTGGTTCGCCCTATCTAAATAAAACTTGTACATGCCTGCGTGGGCCATATCGTCTGTTTCATCAAACGCTATGTATAACACCCTTGGCTTGTATTGCTTTAAATACTGCTTGCCAAATTCATAAGTTAAAAAGTCAACCCGGGTAGAATCGCCTAGATAATATGGTGCTTCATGCTGTATTTCGTTTAGATACTTTAAGCGTTCGCTGGCATCGGGGGAAGTAAAATCCATATATCCGGCATTGATAAATAAACCCGAGCGTTTCCCATTCAATATTTGCGGGAATCTTTCCCATGATGAGAAGATAGCAACCTTATTCTCAAACCCTTTTTGTTTATTTATAAACTCCAGCACATTCATGTTAGGGTTGGTGATAGGGTCATTGGTATTCATCCTAACATCCGGAAAACCGGTAAAAATTTCATTATAACCAGGGTACGAGAAATGGTAAGGGTTTGCAACCTCATCTTTATTACCCAGATCCCTGTTACCATATAACTGCCCCTGTTTTTCAAGTACTGACCAAAAGAATGGCATCAATAATTTACGACGTTCCTGTGGTGTTGCCGCCCAGTACTTTTTGCGTACTTCATCCTTATCTTCGGTGTAATTAGCATTAATAAGGGCTGAATCAGCGCCCCTATATAATTCCTGCCAGCGGAAACCATCCAACGTTATAATAATTACATTTTTAGTTTTGTGATTTTGGGCATATAGGCCTGTGCAAACAATGCACATCGCCATAAATAATAAGGTTAACTTTTTCATAAAGATTTCTTTTTACAACAAAAGCGGAGAAATCTCCGCTTTTGTAATGTATAGTGTGTTAATAAATGCTTATTTCAATATCCACATAATACCATTAATATCATCATTGCCACCATATTGGTTAGCTAATGCTGTGTTGTAATTAGTAGTATTCGCGGTACGCTCACTTGCAGGATATTGGAAACGTTGTGCTATACGCTGACCGTTATCAGTACCCGGGCCTGTAGTAAAGGTAGGCACACCGGTACGGCGATAGGTAAAGTACGACTCCAAACCTGAGTGACGGAATAATGCCAGGTATTTCTGTTGTAATATCTGGGTTAAACCAGTTGCGCCACCTGCATATTTTACACCAGCCTGGTTATAATAGGTACTCCAGTTAGTGTTAATGGTGTAAGCATCATAATTACCTAACACGGTAACACTTGTTGATCCCGGGCGATAAAAATACGCTGTAAATGAACCGGTAGCCGGGATGCTGTATGATGCCATTGAAGCCTGTATACCTGCCTCATAATATGTTTCTGCATTGCCGGTGGTCCAGCCGCGGTTTATAGCTTCGGCTATGTTAAACTGTAACTCTGCATAACCAATTTGTATGCTTGGCTCACCTGTATAAGTTGAGTAGTAACGTTTACGGTTCAGGAATGAATAACGCTGTAAACCCGCCTGACTGTACATTACACCAAGGTCTAATCCCGGGTCGGCACCAACGAATGATTTAAAATCAGTCGGGCTTTGTTTCAGGGTATCAACCAGGTATCTTGCCGGTTCAGCCGTTACAAACACACGCGGATCCTGTAACTTGGTAAGCAAGCTAATATAGGTTGCAGATGTATTTTGCCTTGAACCGCTTTGACCAAAGTTATCCGGTGTTTGCGGATAGTAGTTTGTTGGGCTTACAAATACATATTGCAGGTTATCATCAGCACTTTGCATCAACGGGTATTTTGTTGGGTTGGTAACAACGCTGTTGAATTGTGATGCAACATTCAAGTCCGGATCAGATGCCTGTTTGCTTAGTTCTAACAGTAACCTTAACCTGAAAGTATTTACCACTTTTTGCCATTCAACCAGGTTATTACCAAAATAAATATCGCCACCTAAAGTTGCACCTAAGCCTGTACCACCAACTGATGGGTTTGCTATTAATTGGGTCATATCAGCATTAGCGCTTTCAAGCCATGCTAAACATTGCACCATTACTGCCTTTTGCGTATCATAAGCAGGGGTAAGGTTAGTAACGCCTTTCAATGCCTGGGTCATCGGGATATCACCTCTTTCCAAACTCATTTTACTGAAGAAGTAAGCCCTGAAAAATTTACCCATTGCCTCATAAGGATTGATAGCCGCACCGCCTGCTGAAGCAGCAACCGTTTCCATTTGCACCACGTTGTTTAGCGTGGTATAGTAATCAGCACCGCTATCAAAATCATAAGTGTTGTTACCGTAGTAGTTATAGTTATAAATGTAGTACTGGCTCCAGATCTCAGCTTTATTTGATGCTGATGGATACACCATGCTGCCTTGTGTGCTGCTGGTTGTACCGCCATCAGGCAGATCGGGCAAGTTGGTTAATACACCGTTCATCAGCAATGCTGCCGGTACGCTGGTTGGGTTGTTATTGTTTTGGGTTAATTCCTCAAAACTTTTTTTACAACTGGTTAGTGCCATTAACGATAGTGCCGGCACCAGTAAATATATTTTAAATGTCTTTTTCATGGTCATTATCTAATTTAGGTTAGAATGAAAGTTTTAGGTCAAGGCCGTAGCTGCGTACTGTTGGTGATTGCAAAACAGAAGTAGCTTGCGGGCTGTTATATTGGTCCAGATCCACATCTTTAAACCTTGCATCTTTGTAGAAGTACAATAGGTTGCGGCCAAATAGTGATGCTGATGCACGTTGGATGAAAGTATGTGCTAACCAATCTTTAGGGAAATCGTAAGCTACAGTTACCTCGCGCAGTTTTGCATAAGTTTTGCTCATTAAGTTAGCTTCGTCAGTATTGTAATACTGGCTTACGTATTCCTGTACAAAAGCTGTTTGTGTATTTGGAGCAAACTGTAATTGGTTGTAGTTAAGAATTGCACCTGTTTTTGAATCGTAGTTTGGAGCAACACCGTTTGAGATAACAACACCCGGACCTACATATGAACCGTTATAACCTTTTTTACCAAAGTTTACCCAATCCTGGTAGCGGGCAGCACCAAGTGCACCTTCGGCAGTTTCAGCGTTAGCACCACCAACCATGGTCTTTTTGTGCATGTAATCAACCATAACACCACCTACTGAACCATCAAACTGGAATCCGAAAGTAATCTGTTTGTAACGGAAGCTGTTGTAAATGCTCCACTGGTAGTTAGCATTTAAGTGGCCCAGGAACTGATCAACAGGATTTACTAATGGTTCACCATTTGAACCGTTAACTATCTGGCCTTGTTTATTGCGTACGAAAGCTGATCCATAGAAGTTATCTATACGCTCGCCTTTGGTAAAGTAACCGTTGTTGTAAGCATATGAAGTTTGGCCGGCAGGCAACTCATCAAATGTTTGTTTGTAAGTTGATACGTTAACCAAAACATTCCAGCTAAAATCTTTTGATTTAACCGGGTTGCCATTTAATGAAGCTTCGTAACCAGTTTTTTTAGTTTTTAAAGCGTTTATATATTCAGTATTATAACCGGTTGCGGTTGAAACGGTACTTGGTAACACTTCAGGTCCGTCAACATATTGGAAAGCGGTAGCGCTTAATCCTAAACGGTTCTTTAAGAATTTAATATCGAAACCTTCTTCGTAGTTAACACGGGTTGAGGTAACCAGGTTATTAGCATATATACTAGTTGATGAATAACCTGCAGTTTGGCTGTTATAGGGCTTACTTACTGAGTAAGTAGGGTTCAATGAATAATTAGGGCCGTTATATGGTGAAAGGTAAGTCGCACCATAATCCAACGGGTTATCATATAATGACGGGCCTGTGCTGCCGCCAAAAGCTGTAATAGAGCTATATGGTGCAGGGCCTATGGTTGGGCTGGTTTCGTCGGTACGTACGTTTGAGTATGATGCGCGTACTTTTAAGAATGAAATAGCATCAGGCAGTTTAACGTAATCAGAAATTACTGAAGCTGCTGATAAGCTTGGATAATAATAAGTAGTTGGCATAGCGAAGGCTGATGATTTATCAACCCTGCCTGTGCTTGATATGGTCAGGAAGTTGCCGAATGTAGCATCTAATGAGTAAAAAGCACTTAACACACGCATTTGTGAGCTAAAGCTAGTAGCCTGTAAAGGGTTTTCAGAGTTACTGAATGAGTATACTCCCGGTACGTTCAGGTAATCGGTAGATACCCAGCTTGAGTTATAGCTGAAGTTACGCAGGTTGCCACCTACTAAACCGCTAAGGTTTACAAATTTCTTAACTGTGTAGTTATAGTTTAACAATAACTCGGTGTTGTTATCGAACAGGTCACGACGATCTTCGCGATAATCACCCATGTTACCTTCACGGCCGTAAGGGTGTGCCGAATATGGCATATCCTCTGTACGTAAAATGTTATAGGTATCAATAGCACTACGTAAGGTTACGTTCAGGTTGTTATCAATTTTAAAGTTTCCTGATAAGTAACCATAAGTATCATTTTTGTAGTGACCGCGTTTCCAGTCCTGAACCATAAACCATGGGTTATGGTAACGGGTGTATTCTTCAAATTCTGATTGTACACCAACTTTACCTGGCTGCCATACAGCTTTTATTATCGGTTGGTTAACACTCCAGTCAGCACCTGTCCATATAGCCAGATCATAGATCAAACTGTTCGGGCCGTAACTAACGTCAGGGAACTGATCAGTAGTTTGCCTGTTGAAATCGATATTCGCCTCAACAGTAAAACGTGAATCTATTGGGTGGAATGAAGCATATAAGTTAGCGTTAGCAATATCCAAATAGTTATCAGGAATATAGCTTTGCTGATGTTGCTGTGAAGCTGAGAAACGGATGTTATAAGTATCACCAACCGCGCTTAAAGCTACTTCGTTATTGGTTTGATAACCGGTTTGTAAAAAGTTAGCTAAGTTGTTGGCACCACGGGCAGTCCATGGAGTTGCCTGGCGTACACCATTAACTACAGGGCTATCAAACTGAGGGATCAGCTGACCTGCGAAATATGGGCCCCAGATATCATAATCGCTATCCACGCCACCTGGTGCGCCACCTTTACCATCAACAAACTCATAAAATTCGTTTTCACCTGGTCCAAATGAGTGCTGTACACGAGGGAAAGCCAAGAATCCTTTGTTAAGAATGGTGCTGCTGTTCAGATCAACAGTAAAACCCTTTTTGTTTTTGTCGCCTTTTTTTGTTGTAATTAATATAGCTCCGTTTGCCGCACGGCTACCGTATAATGCAGCAGCAGCAGGGCCTTTTAATACAGTATAAGTTTCAATATCATCAGGGCTGATGTTAAAAGTATCTGTATTGATAGGGAAACCATCCACAACGTATAAGGTAACGGCATCGCCCCTTATTAATACGTTAGGTGTACCTAATAACTCAGCAGATGCACCAACTGATAAACCTGCAACTTTACCTGCTAAACCCGTAATAGGGTTAGGGTCGCGTGCAGTGGTTAAAGCATCGCCATCAACCGTTTGGGTAGCGTAACCAATGCGTTTTACGTCTTTCTTAACGTTCAGCGCTGTTACTACTACTTCGTTTAATGCTTTGGCACCGCCTTGCATGCTAACGTTAATAACAGTTTGGTTGCCAACCAATACTTCTTTTTTTTCATAGCCGATAAAAGTGAAAACCAAAGTCTGGTCGCTGTTCGCTTTAACTTCGAAACGGCCGTCGATATCGGTAACTGTACCTTTTTGGCCGCCTTTGATTATTACGCTAACACCCGGCAGCGGCAGTTTATTTTCATCGGTCACAATACCACCGACCTTTGTTTGCCCAAAGCCGATGGCTGGGATAAGAAGCAATAACAGTGCTGTTATTGCAATCTTTAATTGCTGGTAAATTTGTTTCATTTGCTGTTTTTAATTAAGGAATAATGAGATTGTTTCATGCAGCAATACTAAACTTAGTTTATTATTTGTAAACTAAGTTAGTATTACCGTATGGTCAATATTGTGTGTAGAGAATGTTAAGCAGGTAGATTTGTGGTAACGGAGGTGTTACAGTCTGCTTACAATAAATTAATCTTCGGAGCGTTTAAGACTAATTATTCCTGTTTAAGTGCTTAATAGCTAAAGCTTTAATGTGTTCTACATTGTCAACCGGGATATCCATCTCTTTAGCCTTATCATCCCAGTACCTTAATTTAATGATTAACTCAGCATCAGGGTTCGCTTCAAAAGCCTGTGCTTCTTCTGCGCTCATTACTCCGCCCTGAAATTCCAGTGTAGTTTTACTGGCAGACGATAATTTGTTGTAATATTCAGGGTATTTAAAAGTAAGGTAACGTTTGGCAACCACATGGCTTTCAACCAGGCTGGCCAGGCGTTCAGAAAAACCCAGTTCGCGCAAAAAGTCGGCACCTAATTTTTCGTGATCTACATTACCCATGCCGTCCATACTTTCTACTTCACCATGGGGGGCGCATAAGTGACCGATGTCATGGAAAAAAGCAGCAAGCACTACTTCATCGTCATGGCCTTCAGCCTCAGCAAGCGCTGCAGCTTGCGACATATGTTCTAATTGTGAAACCGGTTCACCTATATAATCTTCATCACCGTATTGTTCATACAGCGAAAAAACTTTATCAACAATACCTTCAATATTTGATAGTGGCATAAAAATGGATTTTAGCAAATGAAAGTTTTTAAAATTAGTTAATTGTTAATTTTTTATGATATTGCGTTTAAACTTTGTTTAGTCTGATTAAACAATATCGCCAATTAAAATTTAACTATTCTTAACGAAATTCAAGTTTGCAAAAAGTTTACTAATAATAACTTTGTTGCGTTAATACAACCTAAATGGAAGAAGATACCCTAATACAGATCAGTAATCATATAAAAGACAAACGCCGCGAAAAAAATATTACTGTACAGGAACTGGCCTTACGTGCCAATGTAAGTAAAGGCCTTATTTCACAGATAGAGAACAGCCGTACCATTCCATCTTTAATGGTATTAATAGATATTATTAAGGCGCTGGATATCGACCTGAATGAATTTTTTAAGGATATCCATACAAAAAGCAATCACCCGCCTATATTAGTTAAGCGCAAAGCGGATTATGAGCATTTTGAGAAGGAGCATGCCATCGGGTTTCATTACCAGCGCATATTTACACAGGTGATCAGCCAGTCAACCGTTGATATTGTAATATTAGAGCTTGAACCCGGTGCTGAAAGGCCAATGGTAGAAACTGAGGCTTTTGAATATAAATATGTTTTATCAGGCGAAATAGTTTATCAGTTTAATGAGGAGAGTATCACTTTATCACAAGGTGACTCCTTGCTGTTTGACGGTAGGATATCACATACGCCGCAAAATCTTACCTCACAAACGGCTACCATATTAGTGGTCTATTTTTTTGAAGAGAAGAAATAATTCCAATGCCTGAATTGTTACAGTAACAGTTGCTAATTCTGCCTTTTGATTAATTAATTTTATCTTAATATTAATTTAGTTTGATATTAATAAACTAAGTTTAGTATTGCTGAACATTATTTAATCTTTTTATGGCTATAAAATTAGTTGTTTTCGACATTGCCGGTACCACCGTTAAGGATAATCACGAAGTAAGTAAAGCTTTTCAATCAGCTTTAAAAAAATATAATTACCATGTTGAGGTAAGTACTATTGACCCTTTAATGGGCTATGAGAAAACTTTAGCAATAAAACAGATCCTGCGTTCTGTTGAGCTCGAAAAAAATATAACCGAAGAATTAGTTGGCAAAATACATCGTGCTTTTGTTGAGCAGATGATAAAATATTACAGTACATCGCCTGATATTGAAGCATTGCCAAATGTGGAGGAAACTTTCGCTGCTTTACACGAGCAGGGTGTGCTGGTTGGCATTAACACCGGTTTCTCAAAAGATATTGCCGAAACGGTGATCAACCGCCTGAACTGGAAAGAAAAAGGTTTAATAGACTTTTTAGTAGGATCGGATGAAGTAGAACTTGGTCGCCCGCACCCGTACATGATTCAAAAAATGATGCGTGAAGGCGGGATTCTGCGCGGGGAAGAAGTGGCTAAAGTAGGTGATACTGAAGTTGATGTTCGCGAGGGCCAAAATGCAGGTTGTAAATATGTAATTGGTGTAACCACCGGCATTTTTACGCGCGACGAGCTGGAAGCCTATAAACCAACCCACATAATTAATAATATAGCACAGGTTATTGATATCATCAATCAATAATTATGAAATTGACCGATAACCTGCGGGCAAAAGTTGCCAAATGGCCATACGGGGTGATCTCGTTATTGGCTGCTATCTCATCATTCGGGGCATATACATGTATGTATGCCTTTCGTAAAGGGTTTTCAGCAGGCACTTATAGCAACTTACAGTATTTTCATATCGATTATAAAGTTTGGCTGGTAATTGCTCAGATCATTGGCTATACCATGAGCAAATTTTATGGTATAAAGTTTATTTCAGAATTGAAACCCGGTCAAAGGGCTAAAAGTATATTGGTTTTAATAGGCGTGGCATGGTTGGCATTGTTCTTTTTCGCTATTGTTCCTGCGCCTTACAATATCATATTCCTGTTTATAAATGGATTCCCGCTGGGCTTAATTTGGGGTCTGGTTTTTGGGTATCTCGAAGGCCGCAAATCAACCGAATTTATGGCGGCAGTGTTATCCATCAGCCTCATTTTCGCTTCGGGCTTTGTTAAAACTGTAGCTCGCACTTTAATGGCTTCATTCCATGTAAGTGAATACCAGATGCCATTTTTAACCGGGGCATTATTTGTATTGCCACTACTGTTATTTGTATTCTGTTTGGAGCTGATGCCTCCACCAACCGAAGAAGATGTTAAGCTGCGTACCAAGCGTTTACCAATGGACGCTGCTGAGCGCAAAAACTTTTTACAGCGTTTTTTACCGGGCATTGTCCTTACACTGATCATCTATGTGTTACTGACCATTATGCGCGATGTAAGGGATAATTTCGAGGTGGAGATCTGGTCGAGTTTAGGGGTAAAAGACAATACCATTTTTACCAAGATAGATAGTATAATTTCTATCATCGTATTGGTGGGCATGAGTTTGCTTATACTGGTTAAAAATAATCTTAAAGCATTCAGCATTATACATTATATGATCATCGCTGGTTGTTTGCTGATAGGGGGATCCACCATCTTATTCGCGCTAAATGCAATTAATGCCATGACCTGGATGACATTGGCGGGCCTTGGCTTATACTTTGGCTATGTGCCATACAACGCTGTGTTTTTTGAACGGATGCTGGCATCTTATCACTTTAAGGGCAATGTTGGCTTCCTGATATATGTGGCTGATTCAATGGGCTATTTGGGTAGCGTAAGCGTTTTGCTCATTAAAGAATTTGGCAGACCCAACATTAGCTGGGGCGCATTTTTTAAGGAAGGTGTGATGACGGTAGCCGTTGTAGGCGGTATTTGCGCAGTATTATCATTGATCTATTTTTTAAACATGGCACGCGGCAAAGGCAAAAATAAGCCAGCCGATAGCCTTAATATAGTAACAGTATGAAACAGCCATCGGCAATAGTAATTGGAGCAGGCATTGTGGGTTTGGCAACAACCCGGGCCTTAGCCACAAGAGGTTATAAAGTAACAGTATTTGAGCGTAACGAACGCGCGGTAGGCGCATCTATCCGCAATTTCGGGATGATATGGCCCATTGGGCAGGCAACCGGCCCACTGTTTGAGCGTGCCATGTTATCGCGCGGCATATGGAAAGAGATCTGCACCGAAGCCAATATCTGGCACGATGAAGTAGGCTCATTGCACCTGGCTTATCATGATGATGAGTTGCAGGTGATTAAAGAATATGTAGATGTAAATCATTCGCAACGCGATTGTACTTTGCTTACAGCGGAGCAGGCTTTGGCAAAATCACCGGCGGTTAATCCGGATGGGTTAAAAGGCGCGTTGTTCAGCGGTGAAGAAATGATTGTTGAATCGCGCGTGGCAGTGGGGCAGGTGGCGAAGTATTTAGCGGATAAATTTGGTGTAGAATTCCATTGGAACACAGCTATAAGTGAAATACAGCACCCCAAAGTAATATCCGGGAACCGTAACTGGGAAGCAGATGAAATATTTGTGTGCAGCGGTGCCGATTTTGAAACATTGTATCCCGAGCTTTTTTTAAGTTTGGATATCAGCAAGTGCAAATTACAGATGATGAGGCTGATTAGTCAGCCCGCCGATTGGCGTATTGGCCCGGCGTTGTGCGGCGGTTTATCCATGATCCACTATCCCGGTTTCCAGGCGGCGGCATCATTGCCTGCGCTACGTAAAAGATATGAAGAGCAATATGCCACGCAACTGAAATGGGGCATCCACGTAATGGCATCACAAAATGGCAGCGGTGAGCTTACCATAGGCGATTCGCATGAATATGGCCTTGTGCACGATCCCTTTGATAAGGAATTTATTAATACCATGATAACAGACTACTTACATACCTTCGCTAATTTTAAGGATTGGAAGCTGATGCAATCATGGCACGGCATTTACCCTAAAATGATGAACGGCGAAACAGAACTTATCAGGGAAATTGAGCCGGGTGTAACGGTTATAAATGGCGTGGGCGGTAATGGGATGACGCTATCATTCGGCTTATGCGAACAGTACTTTGCATCACGTGAGAAATAAAATTATAAAACGGTAATTTCATAATATAACAACCTCAATATTATAATGGATAACAGGAGAGATTTCTTAAAAAAGGCTGCATTGTTAACCGGCGCGGCAGGTGTTTCCGGTGTTTTGCCTGCATCAATACAAAAGGCATTGGCCATAAACGCGCCCGAAGGCAGTACCTATATGGATGCTGAGCACATTGTTATTTTAATGCAGGAAAACCGATCTTTTGACCACTGTTTCGGTACTTTAAAAGGAGTACGTGGCTTTAACGATCCGCGAGCTATTGATCTGCCAAACAAAAACAAAGTATGGCTACAATCAAATGCTGAAGGTGAAACTTATGCGCCTTTCCATTTGGATATAAAAAATACCAAAGCTACCTGGATGAGCTCATTACCACACTCCTGGAAAAACCAGGTGGATGCCCGTAACGATGGCAAATTCGACCAATGGCTCAACGTAAAAAAGAACAGTATAAAAGAATATAGCCACATGCCATTAACCATGGGCTACCATAACCGTGAGGATCTTCCTTTTAATTACGCGCTGGCAGATGCGTTTACCGTTTGCGATCAGAATTTCTGCTCGTCGCTTACCGGTACCAACCCTAACAGGCTTTATTTCTGGACGGGTACAGTACGCGAAGAGCAAAATGAAAATTCAAGGGCCAATGTTTGGAATGAGGATATGGATTATGGTACTTTGAAATGGGCAACCTTTCCTGAGCGCTTAGAAGATAACGGTATCAGCTGGAAATGCTACCAGAACGAAATGAGTATTGATGTTGGTTTTGAAGGTGAAGAAGATCCGTGGTTATCAAATTTTCAGGATAACCCGCTGGAGTTTTTTGCCCAATACAACATTCATCTGCATAAAAAACATTTGGAGGCGCTGGATAAAAGATTGGTACAGCTGCCGGTAATGATCGATGATCTGAACAAAAAAATAGCTGCCTTACCCGCAGGCGATGCGCATATAGATCACTTGCAAAAACAGGTTAAGGAGATGCAATACTATTTGGATGGTTTTAAAAAGGAAAAAGAAACCATCGATCCGAACGGCTTTGAGAAGCTATCCGACAGGGAAAAAAGTATCCATTTAAAAGCCTTCAACACCAATACAAATGACCCGGATTATCATACATTAACTACTTTAAGTTATGATGATAACGGCACAAAAAGAGATGTACAGGTGCCTAAAGGTGATGTATTACACCAGTTTAGGGAAGATGTAAATAATGGCAAACTGCCAACAGTATCATGGGTTACCGCCCCTGAAAACTTCAGCGATCACCCCGCTGCTGCATGGTACGGTGCCTGGTATGTATCCAAAGTGTTTGATATCCTTACCAAAAATCCGGAGGTATGGAAGAAGACCATCTTCATTTTAACTTATGATGAAAACGATGGTTATTTTGATCACGTTCCGCCATTTACTGCCCCACATTCACATAAAGAGGGTACAGGCAAAGTATCAAAAGGGATTGATACCCGTGTGGAATTTGTAACCCTTGAGCAGGAACAGGCGCGTAAGGATTTCCCTGAGAAATTTGATAAAGAGAACTCTATAGGTTTAGGTTTCCGTGTGCCAATGGTGATCGCATCGCCGTGGAGTAAGGGGGGGTATGTAAATTCAGAAGTATTCGATCATACCTCAACCCTGCAATTCCTGGAAGATTTCCTAAGCAAAAAAACAGGTAAAAAAGTGGTTGAACCAAACATCAGCGATTGGAGACGTACCGTTTGCGGTAACTTAACATCCGCATTCAGGCCATACAATGGTGAGGTTATCCCTAATCCTGAATTTTTAAAGAAAGATGCTTTTATTGAAGGCATCCATAACGCGAAATTCAAAAAGCTACCATCTGACTATAAATTGCTTACCAAAGCTGAGATAGAGCTGATCAATACCAACCCGGTTAATGCGCCTTACATGGCTCAGCAGGAAAAAGGTATCCGCCCGTCATGCGCCTTGCCGTATGAGATGTATGCCGATGGTAAGTTAAGCGCTGATAAAAAGTCGTTTGAAATAAAATTCACCGCAGGTAATAAAGTATTTGGCGATAAGGCATTAGGCACACCTTTTAACGTGTATGCGCCAGGTAAGTACATACAGCAAATTGATGGCGCATTAGGAGATGTACGTACCTGGGCTTACGGTTTAACTGCAGGTGATACATTGAGCGATGCCTGGCCGCTGAATGAATTTGCGGATAACCAATACCATTTAAGAGTTTACGGACCTAATGGTTTCCATCGCGAATTTAAAGGTAACGCGCAGGATCCGGATGTACACATCCGGTTTGATTACCAGCGAAGCCTGACTAGCAACAAGCTTACAGGTAACGTGATATTAAAAGTGAGCAATGCTACCAAAAGCGGCCAGGTGGTGGAGATAATTGACCATGCCTACAAAGCCAATAACCACAAAAAGTTGGTAGCTCCATCGGGTGAAAGCAGTTTGGTTTTAGATCTTGCGAAAAGCTACAACTGGTACGATTTCAGTGTGAAAATTACCGGTCATAATTCTTTTGAAAAGCGATACGCAGGCAGGGTTGAAACCGGCAAAACAACCTACAGCGACCCTTTTATGGGCCGTGTAATAGTTTAAATGAACTGAAACCAATATATAATAAGAGCCCCGGTATTTAATGCTGGGGCTTTATTTTTTGAGGGATATTTTTTGCGATTAGAATTTATCCAAATTAATGTAAATTAGGCAAGTAATATCATTCATAAAACCCTATTTATGCGGCTACGGCTATTATTAATTTTGCTTCTGAGTATTTTTTTGTGCGGATGCTTTACCTCCTATAATAACCAAACCTATTTCAGAAAAGTACAGGTTAAAAATCAGCCAAATCCCACTAATGATGTCATACGGATCTATCTTGATAAGTATGGTTATTTCTATCCCAATGTAGTTGTGCCAATCAACAGGTCTGTTTTTATGCATCCATATGATCATGTAAAGGATGCCGATACAACCGGTGCTAACCTGTATTACTATTTCACAACCAATGCCCGGCCGCTCGACTCATTGGCAAGGTTTTATAAGGTAAGCGGCTCGGGTATCCCCGACAAAATATACAATGATGTAGAAAACAAGATAGTAGCCATGTATGCCGATAAGATCCACCAAATGGTAATGAAGCTGCATGCTGATAAATATGTGGTTTTTGTACATGGCTTTAATGTGGAGGATGCTACTGAGGATTATGAGCTGCTGAAAGCAAAAATAGAGGAGGGACATTATAACGACCGTAAGCGCATGGTGTTTATTGAGGTTTATTGGGATGGGTTAAAAAACCTCAATAACAAAGTAACATCAGCCATAAAAATATGGGAGCACGCGCAAAATAACAGCCGTTATGTGGGCCTGGCTTTACGTAAGGTGCTTAATGGTTTACAAGACCCAATTCCACTGGTAATGATTACGCATAGCCTCGGGGCAAGCGTGGGCACGGGTGCTTTATTCAATTGTACCTCAAAATGGCCAAAGATGAAGAATGAGCGCGATCAGCAGGAAATGAATAACCTGATGAAGATGAGAACGCCTACATTCCCGGATATTCGTTTAGGTATGCTTGCACCTGCGATGCCGGGAGTTGAAACATTTGTTGATTTTAACAAGCGTTCGCCTGATATTGCAGCAAAGGATAATCGTATCTATCCCATTGTTATCGGCTACAATCCCTATGATTTCGCGGTTAGTAAATGGTTCCTGTCGGCGGAAATGGGGGCGACTACCTTAGGCTGTAATTACATTACTAAAAAGGAACCGGAGATTGACCGGGTTAAAAAAATACTGGCCGATAGTCTGAAATACGATACTGCTTATATCAGTAAATTGATAGTGCCTATTCAGTTTAAAACAAAAAAGAAGTTCCCCATACTGCATTTGGAGGAGCACGGTTTACCATATTATTTGAAGGATACTGTAAATATTAAAAAGTTTATGGATGATCTTTTTCTATAAGTCAGCACGATTTAGCAATAGTATTGTTACAAGTTTATTCATTTATTTGTACAATAATTGCGGCTACAATGGGAGGTATTAATTTGAAATTATACTATCTTGGCATTCGCAAAATAATTGGTGCTTTCCCTTGGGTTAGCAGCATTTTACCATTATAAATAAATGAAATTAAAATTAGGAATGATTGGTGGCGGTCAGGGGGCTTTTATAGGCGCTGTACACCGTATTGCTTCCCGTATTGATGATGAATATGAGCTGGTTTGCGGTGCTTTCAGCAGCGATCCTGAAAAGGCTAAAGCAAGCGGTGTGCTGCTTGGTTTACCTGTCGATAGGGTATACACCTCATATAAAGAGCTGATTGAAAAGGAAAAGCAATTGCCCGAAAATGAGCGTGTGCAGGTGATCAGTATAGTTACGCCTAATCACGTACACTTTGAGCCAACCAAACTGGCGTTAGAGAACGGTTTCCATGTGATACTTGATAAACCCATGACCTTTTCACTTGCCGAAGCTAAAGAACTGAAAAAAATAGTTAAAGCCAGCGGCAAACGCTTTTGCCTTACGCATACTTATACCGGTTACCCAATGGTTAAGGAGGCAAAACAACTGGTTAAAACCGGCAAAATAGGCAAGATCAGGAAGGTATATGTTGAATATCCACAAGGCTGGTTAAGCACATTTTTAGAAGGCGATAATCAAAAACAAGCATCATGGCGTACCGACCCGGGTAAAAGCGGGATAGCCGGGGCTATGGGCGATATAGGCACACATGCATTTAATTTGGCTGAATATGTAAGCGGTTTACAAGTAACAAAAATTTGTGCCGATATAAATATTGTAGTAGAGGGCCGCCAACTGGATGATGATGGCGCTGCGCTGCTAAAATTTAACAATGGGGCAAGCGGCGTGTTGATGGCTTCACAAGTTGCAGCGGGTGATGAAAATAACGTTAAAGTAAGGGTCTACGGCGAAACAGGTGGTTTGGAATGGCAGCAGGATACAGCCAACACCTTACTGGTAAAATGGTTGGATAAACCTGCCGAGATATATCGTACAGGTGGTGGCTATGTAAGCTCGTTCTCAGCGCACAATACCCGTGTACCTGCCGGGCACCCCGAAGGATATTTAGAGGCTTTTGCCAACTTATACCGCAATTTTGCGTTATGTATTAAAGCTGATCTGGAAGGAAAAACTCCTGAACCCGAATGGCTCGATTATCCGGGTATTGAAGATGGTGTAAGAGGAATGGCGTTTGTAGAGAATGTGATCGCCTCGGGTAAATCAGATACTAAATGGACAGATTTTACTATATAATCCAGCATAAAACAAATGACAACTATTAAAGGCCCTGCAATATTTATAGCCCAATTTATGGGGCCGGATGCCCCGTTCAATAATTTAAGGAATATTTGCGAATGGGCGAGCGGCTTAGGCTATAAAGGCGTGCAATTACCTACACTGGATGCCAATTTTATCGATCTGCAAAAAGCAGCTGAAAGCAAAACTTATGCTGATGAAATAAAAGGAACAGCAGCCGAGTTTGGTTTAGAAATAACCGAGCTATCTACTCACTTACAGGGTCAGCTGGTAGCAGTAAATCCGGCTTATGACCTGCTGTTTGATGGCTTTGCGCCAGAGGCCTATCGTAATAACCCAAAAGCAAGGCAGGAGTGGGCTGTACAGCAATTAAAATATGCGGCAAAGGCATCACAAAATTTAGGTTTAAGCGCCAGTGTTACCTTCAGCGGGGCATTAATATGGCAAATGGTGTACCCATGGCCTCAGCGCCCTGCCGGTTTGGTTGATACCGCTTTTGATGAACTCGCCAAACGCTGGGAACCTATACTGAATGTGTACGATGAATGCGGTATCGATCTGTGTTATGAGATCCATCCCGGCGAGGATCTGCATGATGGTATTACCTACGAAATGTTCCTCGAAAAGGTAAATAATCACCCACGCGCATGTTTACTATATGATCCATCGCACTTTGTGTTGCAATGTTTAAATTATTTAGAGTACATCGATAATTACCATGAGCGCATCAAAATGTTCCATGTTAAGGATGCGGAGTTTAATCCAACAGGCAAGCAAGGCGTATATGGCGGCTATCAGAACTGGGTGGATAGGGCAGGCCGTTTCCGCTCATTAGGTGATGGCCAGGTTGATTTTAAATCGATCTTCAGCAAATTAGCCACTTATGATTTTAAAGGCTGGGCAGTACTGGAATGGGAATGCGCTATAAAAAATTCAGTGGATGGTGCTAAAGAAGGAGCAGAGTTTATAAAAAACCATATTATAAAAGTAACAGATAAAGCCTTTGACGATTTTGCATCATCCGGAGGTAATGATACCTTTAACAAAAAACTATTAGGCATTAATTAAATCAAAAAGTAATCAATAAAAAAATATATCAATGAAAAGAACCTTTATTGTTTTAGGACTGGCACTGGCATTTGCAGCTTGTAATGGCAACAAATCAAACAGCAGCACTGATTCCACAACAACTACAACCACAACTGCTACTACAACAGCAAGTTCATCAACCACTACCGTTAATGATACTGTAGGTAAAGCGCTGATAGCTAAAAACGATTGTTTAACCTGCCATAAATTAGATCAAAAGATTGTTGGTCCGGCTTACCAGGATGTGGCTAATAAATACACAGCTTCAGCAGATGTGATTGACACTTTGGCTAATAAGGTAATTAAGGGTGGTTCAGGTAACTGGGGTTCAGTGCCAATGTCGCCGCACCCTGACTTGTCAATGGATGACGCACGCGAGATGATCAAGTATATCTTATCGCTGAAGAAATAACACTCCTCTTTGTCATTTCGACCGGAGGGAGAAATGACAAAGGGTTAAAAAACTGCTTTATAAACCAATTATGATCAACATGAAATATAAAATTGTATTAACTGCATTGCTTGCGGGAAGCTTTTTTGTAGCTAACGCGCAAAATGCCAAACCCGAAGATACCGAAGTTTGGAGCCCTGAACCGGCTGTAGTAACCCCCGGCAAAACAGGCGCTGACGCACCTTCGGACGCTATTGTATTGTTTAATGGTACCGGCCAGGATCAATGGGTATCTGCCCAGGACAGGTCGCAGCCTGCTAACTGGATAGTTAAGGATGGTATCTGGACGGTAAATAAAAAAGCCGGTAATATCGAGACTAAGAAATTATTCAGCAATTACCAGCTGCATATTGAATGGCGCATCCCTGCTGATATTGCAGGCAGCGGACAGGCACGTGGTAACAGCGGTGTGTTTTTAGCGTCATTGGGTTCAGGCGATAGTGGTTATGAATTGCAGGTACTAGATGCTTACAAAAACAAAACTTATGTAAACGGTATGGCAGGCAGTATTTACAAACAATTTATACCCTTGGCTAACCCGGCAAGGCCTCCCGGCGAATGGCAATCATATGATGTGATCTGGACCGCGCCAACCTTTAATACCGATGGTTCATTAAAAACACCTGCTCGTGTAACAGTTATTTACAACGGTGTTTTGGTTGAAAACAATGTAGAGCTAAAAGGCCCGACCTTATACATTGGCAAACCTGAGTACAAAGCACATGGCCCTGCCGCTATTAAATTGCAGGCTCATGGTGACGACAGCAAGCCAATCAGCTACCGCAACATTTGGGTAAGAGAACTGCAATAGTATCATACTTTTAAAAAGAATTAAATGCCGGGTGATTATTTACACCCGGCATTTTGTTTTTCAGGGATTTAGTATCATTTTTATTGATCTGTAGGGGCAACCCTACAGATCAACCGTTATCAACCAATTTATATACTTCCTGAAAAATGAGGATTTCAAATACCAAAACTCTTGGCGGGGTATTACTGGCTGCAGCCGCTATAGTTGCCTGTAATAATAGTTCAAAACCAGATTACGGCGGCTGGGGAATTGCCGGGGGAAATTCAACCGGGAATAAATACTCATCACTTACCCAAATAGATACCGATAATGTTAAAAACCTTCAGGTAGCGTGGACATACCATACCGGCGATGCCGATACCGCGGCATCATCACAAATACAATGCAACGCTATCGTTGTTAATGGTGTTTTGTACGGTACAACGCCCCAATTGTCGTTGTTTGCGCTTGATGCCGCTACAGGGCAGCAAAAGTGGGTATATAAGCCAGTTATCCATATAGAGGGTTCAAGGGCAGGGCATTTTGGTATGAATAATAACCGTGGAGTAACTTATTGGACGGACGGGAAAGATGATGAGCGCATTTTATATGTCACCGGGCAATATCTGCAAGCTGTTGATGCCAAAACCGGGAAACTGATAGAAAGTTTTGGGAAAAATGGCAAGGTAGATCTGCATATTGGTTTGGGTGAAAATGCAGCTGATCTTTATGTAACCGCTACCACGCCCGGCACTATTTATCAGGATTTGTATTTAACGGGCACTCGTGTATCCGAAAGTATGGATGCCGCGCCGGGTTATGTACGTGCCTTTGATGTACGTACAGGCGCAATGAAATGGGTGTTCCATACCATACCGCAACCCGGCGAGGCTGGTTATGAAACCTGGGAGAATAAAGATGCCTGGAAACTTACAGGTGGTGTAAACAACTGGATGGGTATGACCATCGATCAGAAAAGAGGGATTGCTTATGTACCGCTGGGCTCAGCCTCAATGGACTTTTATGGTGCTAAAAGGCCGGGAAATGATCTGTATGCCGATTGCCTGGTAGCGTTGGATGCGGCAACAGGTAAAGTACTGTGGCATTTTCAATATGTGCATCATGATACCTGGGATCGCGACCCTTCATCGGCCCCGGTTTTGGTTACGGTTAAGCATGATGGGCAAATGGTTGACGCCGTTGCCCAAACTACCAAGCAGGGTTTTGTTTATGTATTTGATAGGGTTACCGGCAAATCTCTATTCCCTATAAAGGAAACGCCTGTTGATACGGTAACCGAACTTAAGAACGAGAAACTATCGCCTACACAGCCTATCCCGCAATTGCCAAAGCCTTATGTAAGGCAATCATTTCTGGAAAAAGACATCAACCAGTATCTGTCCGATTCAGCAAAAGAAGATATCAGGAAACAATTGGCAACTTATCATACAGGCCACCTGTTTACACCGCAATCAAAAGAAGGTACGATTATCTTCCCCGGTTTTGATGGCGGGGCTGAGTGGGGTGGGCCATCTGTTGATCCCAATACCGGAATACTATATGTAAATGCCAGCGAAATGGCCTGGATATTGAAAATGTACGATGTAAAACAAGCCGCTTCCAGTGCCGAAAATTATGGGCAGGCTGGTGTACGGTTGTTTCAGCAGAATTGTATGTCGTGCCATGGCGCGGATAGAAAGGGCGGGGGTAATTATCCGTCGCTGATCAATATCGGCCAAAAACTAAATGAACCCAATTTTATTGATTTTATCAATAACGGTCGCCGGATGATGCCCGCTTTTCATCACCTGCCGCAGGAAGAAAAGGAAGCTATCGCCAGTTATGTACTGAATTTGCCAGATGAGAAGAAGAAACCATATGTACAGCACCTTTCGGCTAAAGAAGAGTTTAGGAACGTGCCTTACAGCATCTCGGGCTATAACCGGTTCGCGACAAAGGATGGGCTGCCGGCTATTGCGCCGCCATGGGGTACCTTATCGGCTATTGATCTCAATACCGGTCAGTACGTTTGGAGGGATACTTTGGGGCAGGACGAAAGATTTAAGAATGTAAAAAATACCGGTACCGAAAACTATGGCGGTGCAGCCATAACAAAAGGCGGACTGCTATTTATTGCTGCCACAAAGGATGGCATGTTCAGGGCTTTCAATAAAAACAATGGTAAACTATTATGGCAGGTTAAATTGCCAAATGCAGGCTTTGCAACGCCTTCGGTTTATGATGTTAACGGTAAGGAGTATGTGGTGATAGCCTGTGGTGGGGGAAAACTGAATACCAAATCGGGCGATTCGTACGTAGCCTTTGCTTTACTGGACAAATAAAGTTATCAAAATGAGACATACAATCACCTATAAATTGCATGGAATAATTAAACAGTTAGTACTAATAATAGCAATATCGCTATATGCAATAAGCACGCATGCCCAGGTAAGCAAAGGCAAGCCAGTAAATGTGGTCTTCGATACCGATATGGCTACTGATTATGATGATATCGGCGCAATAACCTTACTGCATTATTATGCCGATGAAGGCAAAGCTAACATACTGGCTACTATTGCAAGCACCAAATACCCGCGTGTGGCTGCTGTTTTAAGTGTGATGAATACTTATTTTAAAAGGCCTGATATCCCAATAGGTGTGCCAACCGGCGCTGCGTCAACTGATCCCGATTGGCAAAAATGGTCGGATACGCTGGTGGCAAAGTATCCGCATAAAATCAAATCGAATGATGAGGCGATGGATGCTGTAAAGCTATACCGCAAAGTACTGGCTAAACAACCGGATAACAGCGTTACCATCATAACTGTTGGCTTTTTTACCAATGTGGCAAACCTGCTAAAATCAGAGGCCGATGAGTATTCGCCTTTAAGCGGACAGCAATTGGTTGATAAAAAGGTAATGAAAATGGTTTCTATGGCTGGAAAATTCCCTACTGGCTGGGAATATAATATGGATAATGATTCATTAGCCTCAAGATATGTTTTTTCGCATTTTACAAAGCCAATTATATTCAGTGGGTTTGATATAGGTGAAAAGATCCATACCGGTATACCGTTGATCCATAATGAAAAGATCATTAATGACCCGGTAAAGGATGTATTCAGGATTTCCATACCGCAGGCCAAAGAAGATGTGAATGGCCGCATGAGCTGGGACGAAACAGCGGTATATGTTGCCATAAATGGCGCTGCACCATATTATAAATTAGTGCCAGGAAAAATTAAACTAAATGCTAATGGCAGCGATAGTTGGACAGAAACTGGCAATCAATATTATTTGCTGGCAGTAAAACCACCATCGGAAATGGAAGCTATAATAAACAATATATTGATGTATCAACCCTTAAAATAATCGCGATAGCTAAATTTAATGATACAATGAAACTGCAATTTTTTTGCCCGCGATGGGGAAGTGAAGATCTAAGTTGGGATGATTTCTTCCTGAAAGTAAAGCAAGCGGATTATGATGGGGTAGAATATGGCATAGCCAATGAAACTACTTCAGCTGAGTTAGATGAGATCTGGGAGAAGCTGCATAAACATCAACTAAGTATTATCCCGCAGCATTATGGCACGTATGATGCCGATTTTAATCAGCATTTTGACCGGTATTCGGCGTGGCTGCAATTGGTTGAGCCTTATCCTGCTGTAAAGATCGACTCCCAAACAGGAAAAGACTTTTTTACTTTCGAACAAAATAAGCAATTGGTTGATGCTGCTACAAAGTACACGCGTGACACTGGGATTCCCGTTTATCATGAAACACATCGCAATAAATTCCTTTTCGCGGCACATATAGCAAAAGATTATTTGAAAAGAATCCCGGATTTAAAAATAACCCTGGATGCATCACACTGGGTAAACGTAGCTGAATCGTATCTCGAAGATCAGCAGGAAGCTATAAATTTAGCCATACAGCGTACGGAACACATCCATGCCCGGGCTGGTTATCCCGAAGGCCCACAAGTGCCAGATCCGCGTGTGTCGGAGTGGAAGCAGGCGCTGGATCATCACCTAAAATGGTGGGACAAAATAGCTGAACTCAAGCGACAGGAAGACGAAATACTCACCATCACCCCCGAATTCGGTCCGTACCCTTACATGGTTCATCTGCCCGATACAAATAAGCCGATTGCTAACCAATGGGACATCAACGTATATATGATGGAATTGTTAAGGGAAAGATATAGCAAATAATGGCCACTGACCTTAAAAATCAGGCAAAAAAATAGCGGTAAAAGATTTTTTACCTACTAATACGTGGCAGGTTTTCTGCCACAACCATGCCGAAAACTCCTGTTTGTAAAATACCGGCTACCCCATAGCTAAATATCCAAACAATATTTATATTGCGTAACCATTTTATAACTCAATAATTTATTCAGCGATGACACCCTTAATCAGAACCAAACTTTCCGCCATGATGTTCCTTCAATTTTTTATATGGGGGGCCTGGTTTGTTACCATGGGTACGTACTTAAGCAAAAACTTAAATGCTACCGCCGTACAAAATGCCAGCGCATATGCTACACAGGCATTAGGTGCCATACTTGCGCCGTTCATCATAGGCCTTATTGCCGATAAATATTTTTCGGCACAACGCATATTAGCTGTACTGCATATTGTTGGGGCTATCCTGATGTTTTACGCCAGCCAGGCTGCTGACTTCACAGGTTTCTATCCACTAATATTAAGTTATATGATCCTATACATGCCTACGTTGGCATTGGTAAATACCGTATCATTTAAGCAAATGCTGAATCCAAGCAAAGAGTTTCCGCCAATACGCATTTTTGGTACAGTGGGCTGGATAGTTGCCGGGCTGTTAATCGGCTGGCTGGGATGGGAGCAAAACGGCTCACTCGTTTTAACTTTTAAGGTTGCCGCAGCTGTTTCATTAGCATTAGGATTGTTATGCTTTACCTTGCCCGATACGCCACCTGCCAAAAAAGGCCAAAGTACTTCCATCAGAGATATATTAGGGCTTGATGCTATCGGGCTATTAAAAAACAGGTCGTTCCTGGTGTTTTTCATCGCATCAGTAGCTATATGCGTACCGCTGGCATTTTATTACAATTTTACTAACCCTTTCCTTAACGAAGTTGGCGTTAAACGCGCGGCAGGCATTCAAACCCTGGGGCAATTTTCTGAATTCATATTCATGCTGGCTATGCCGTTTTTCTTTGTAAGACTTGGGGTAAAAAAAATGCTGGCCATGGGCATGCTCGCCTGGACACTGCGCTACCTGTGTTTCGCTTTTGGTAATGCCGATGCAAATTATTGGATGCTGTTAGCAGGCATTATTATCCACGGGGTTTGTTATGACTTTTTCTTCGTAGCCGGGCAGATATATACTGACAACCTCGCCGGCGAAAAATATAAGAACTCGGCACAAGGCTTTATTACACTGGCTACTTATGGTGTAGGTATGCTGATAGGCTTTAGCATTTCGGGGCCTATAGTTGACCATTGGAAAACTTCATCCTTATCGCACGACTGGCAAACCATCTGGTTGATCCCGGGCGGTATTGCTTTAGTGGTTATGCTGTTGTTTGTGCTGTTCTTTAAAGATACGAACCAGATCGCGCAAAAACCCGGATTGGACATAGGTATCGATTCTGCACAAATAGAACTGTAATTTTGTTCGAATTTGAAATAAAAAGCGAATGACCACATTGGTCATTCGCTTTTTTATTTACTGGTTAATAGCTTTTACAGTGCCTATTGCGTACTCAATGCCACCTAATAAGTGCTGTAAATACAGCGGGTCAGCGTATGATTCATTGGTGTGCCCCAGTTCGGTATAAAATGCCCTGCCGCCATCGTAAGTATGATACCATGCCATTGGGTGATAAGCCGGGTTTTTGCCGCCAGTGTAGCTGGTTTCATCAATGGTTAATAATATGTGCAGGTTAGGCTCTATCCATTTAAAGTTATACCACTCGTCAAATCTTTTCCAGTGCGCGGGTAAATGTTTGGTAGCAATGTTATCAGGGTCAACCACATCAATAACAGCATCCTGCTGTGCCGGGTGACTATCAAAATAAGCGCCTACTAAATTGCCATACCATTGCCAGTTATATTCGCAATCGGTAGCGGCATGTATGCCTACAAAGCCACCACCAGCTTCAATATATTTCATAAATTCCTTTTGCTGGGCATCATCCAAAACATCATGAGTGGTGCTCAAAAATATCACAGCTGCATATTGTTTCAGATTGTCATATGTGAACTTACGGCTGTCGGTAGTGCTATCGGCTTCAAATCCATTTTCAACGCCGAGCTTCTTAATGGCCACAACACCTGCGGCGATAGATTCATGGTGATAACCCGCCGTTTTACAAAATATAAGCACTTTAAGCTTTTGTTTTGCTGAGACAGGGTTGATGCTTAGTAACATCAGCGCAGCTATACTGCATAAAGCAACAAGGAAGCTATGTAAGCTGGCTCTTTTTTGATTTTCCATTTTACCGGTTTGAATTTATAATAGGTTTATACTGCAATCGATTTAGCAGCAGGACATATTTACAGATTATTTTTGGGGATAGCAATAATTATTGAAATTGTTACTAAGCATGCAAAATACTAACTATTCCTTTTTCGTATGATACTTAAAAATACAGGAGTGATACCAAGGTATGATGCAATATGTTTTTGTGCTATCTTTTGTTCCAGTTTGGGGTATTGTTTTTGAAACTGAGCATACCGTTCTTCGGCAGTTTTAGAAAGGTTAGATGTGATACGGCGCTGGTATAAATTAAAGCCGTTTTGTGTAAGTATGCGAAAGAAACGCTCAAACTTTGGCACCTGCAGATAAAGCTGTTCAAGAGCGGAATAACTCAGGTAAAAAACTTCGGTATCTTCCAGCGCGCTTATAGTATAAAAGGCAGGTGTTTGTCCCGAGAAACTGGATATATCAACAGCCCACCAGTTTTCAGGGCAGAATGAAATAATGTACTCTTCGCCTTCTTTGTCCATATTGAAAATGCGCAGGCAGCCTTTATTTACAAAATATATTGCTTTGCATATCTCGCCGCTGCTCAACAAGGTGGTGTTCTTTTTTACCACTTTGTGCTGTAATTGAGATAGTATATGCGCTGTCTCAGCCGCATCAAGCGAGATATGCATAGCAAAGTTAGCCAGGATGAGGTCGTACATTTTTCTGAATTTCCGTAAAGATAAAATGTACTGGCAAATTATCCCATTTTACAAGGGAGGGAAAAAACTCACTATACGGGTGATCATATACTCATCGTTCAACTCAAAATAATCTACTCCCTGGCGTGATCCTATTCCTGGTAAATCTGCACCCCAGGTATACAGACCATTGTTGTGATGATAATCCGGTTCCACTACTACATGAAAAGTGCGCCCCGGTACTTTTTTTAAAGAGTCAGTTGCCAGTTGGCTTATACCGTCCACGCCTTTAATCAACGCATAGTTTGGATCAGTGTATGTAGCACCATCAGCCCAGCATTTTTCAAATGCAGCGCTGATCTTATCCGGGTCTGTCGTATTCCAGGCCGTAATATAAAGGTCAATGGTTTCTTTTGCTGATTGTATCATAATTATTAATTTTTAGTATGATACAAAAGAACGGCACCTTAGGCGTAATAAAATTAAAGTAGTTTAATAAATGAAAATAGTTTGATAGCCGTTCGGTGAATATAACTTCAAATCGATGCCGACTTTTTTACTCTCTTGAAAACAAAAAAGTCCGCCTACCGGCAGACTTACGCATTAACTTTTAAACTTATAAACCGGAAAACAGGATGAAACTATTTCCCGGTTTAATCTACTATATATACCCGTTAATGATATTCTCATAATATTCCTGCTTACCGCTGATGGCTTTAGGTTCGCCATTGTCAATAGCATACTGGCGCAGGTTTTCAAGGGTCAATTTACCATTCTCAAAGTCCTTGCCGCTACCGCTGTCGTAAGAGGCATAACGGTCCTTACGCAGTTTTT